>Ga0209358_10000533_pt1 | contig 33117 bp, 34 predicted proteins | sample LauGreFa1BDMLBSN_2_FD_187574 | JGI IMG/M metagenome (GOLD analysis project Ga0209358, IMG submission 187574) | Freshwater lake microbial communities from Lake Michigan, USA - Fa13.BD.MLB.SN (SPAdes) (version 2) | ecosystem: Environmental > Aquatic > Freshwater > Lake | place: Lake Michigan, USA... | reverse complement strand
CTGTTGATACAAATACTGAATCACTGTCTGCACAGTAAAAAATATTTTCTGCTACAACTTCTGTTGCCATTCCTTTAAATACTAGCTGACCGTTCATCTTCTGAACAGACAAGATGTTGCATAGCTCATTTGCTGGTGAGTCAACTACTGACAACTCCATCAATGAGTATTCTTTAATAAAGCGAACTGTTTTACCAGTTGACTTGTTAACTTCGTTTTCTGAATCTACAATCTTTCCGCCGATTGAGAATCCTGCTAGAGTTCCATCAAGAATCTTTTCCCAAGTATCTTGTGCACCCTTTGAGATGTATGCATCTACATAAACGCCATTATAAAATTCTTTTGTTGCTGGATCATAAAATGTTTCTGGTCTAAATGAAACCATCTTACCAACTGCATTTGATCCATGCATTTCACGAATGTTGCCACGGAAGCTTTCAAATGCCTTTAGGCTTGCTTCTGCTGAAACAACATCGCCTGTTTGATCTAAGTTATCTAGTGTCGCAAAACCAGAAACGGTGCGCTTTTCACGATTAACTTTTGTGAATGGCACAGATAAACTGATGTTATCGCCATGTGAAGACCATAAAGATTTTTCAATGTTCATATGCTTTATTTTATAGTGTTATTCACTATAACGCAAATAATGGTTGAGTAGGGCTAGTTGACTTGTCGTCCGTCGCCCTGAGCATTTCTGCCCTCCCCAGAAATATCTGGTGAATTTGCAGACCTTTCAGAATCTCTAGTTCTAGTTTGACCAGCCTGGGCCCTAACTTCTGCCTGGGCCTGTGGCTTTAATTCTACAACTTTATCTCCACCATCTAGTGGGATCATGCCCATTCTAATTCTAACTTCATTAGGGGTAATTACCTGCATTCTCAAATATCTCTCATCGATCTTAGACTGGGTGTCCTCATCGGTTAGAGTCAATTCATTGAATTTAAGTAATAGGGCATCTGTCATTTCCTGAATAATCTTATTTAATTTCTTTTCTAAATTCATTTGAGCTGGACGACATACCTGCTCTCTAAATGTCTTATCGGCATCTCTTGCTACCGCCAAGTTAACTCCTTCTGGAGTTCCAATTTTATTAATTGGGACACGGTGAGATAATAGAATTTCATCTCTATTAGATTTACGATACACGTTAAATGATGACTCTTGAGTTCCTGCCTCGATAGGCTCCATCTTAAATTCAACCTTTGAATCTGGTGAATCTGGTGGAAGTGGAATATATAGAGATCTATGATTCTTGCCTCTTAGACCTACTTGGAAAAATTCAAGGAGCTTACGCTCTGATTCTGTAGATAGCTTAGCACCCTTTACAGTGATAATATATCTTGGAACCGCCTTATTCTCAAAGTAGTCAAGGTTATACTTGCCAGCGAATTCGTTTCCTGCCATCGCATTCTGTGATGCAATGATATCTGGAATACCGTAATAGTTATTTGTTGGGGTATACTTCTTTAAATGAATAATCTCATTTGGTCTTTCTAGTCCGCCATCAATCGGATTTGGTGTTGACTGGTCTCCGAAGTTGCGGAAGTATACGGCCTTGCCGTAAAGCAACTGGATGAAACCGTCACGTAGGCGACGCACACGCATTGTCTTTGCTGGGATATGACCGATATATCCAATCTTGCCTGCAGAAGTTCTGCCGATTTCAATATATCCGTTACCTGTTGCCTCAACATCTGTATAGGCTTTAATTAAAGTTTCAGTAAATGTTTCTTCTTCATTGCACTCTTCTAGCCAATCATAAAGATCTTGACGAAGACGATTTAGTTTACGACGAGCACGTTCTAGCGCTTTGTCATCTGTAATGTTATCAAATGCTTCTTGTGTTTTTCTTGTCTCAATAAAATCATGACCTAGGCCAACGATATTAGAAACCTTGGCATTAATTGCTGCATAGTTGTATGGCGAAATTTCATAAATCTGTGAAAGGTAGTCTAAGTTATATGGTGGCTCAATAAGGTCAAACATTGCATAACCAGTGATAGCTTGTGCAAGAAGGTTCTGTTGTGTTTCTGTTCCTTCAATTCCTTGGAAACGCTTTTGCAAATCTCTATTCATCTTACGACGGAATGAAGCACCTAATCCAGATACCTTTGTTAAATCTTCGCCTTCAATTTTAAATGGGTCAGTGCTCTTTGACTCTACTGGAGTATTAAATCTCATCCAGTCTGCAACGTTAGAGATTGATACTTCTTCTCCGCCTTCATCATCAATAAATTTTACGCTCATCTTGTTCCCCCATTTTTAATGGCCTTCATCTGGTCCTTATATTCACCAATATCAAGCGGGTCTGGTGTAAGTCCCCACTTTAATCTTTGCTGTTGTTCTTCGTATTCTTCGTCGTTGATCTTTCGCTTACCCATAAGAAATTTAGGCCCGCCCTCATATATACCGTATGTGCGAACTTCTCTAGCCAAAGCATCGATTCTGGATCTATTGCCTTTTTTGGACGTGACTGAAAGAAAATTCCCATCGTCGTCTCCTATCCAGCGTCCGTCTGGCATCTCCCAGACATAGATTCCGAGAGTTGTCTCGTCTTCATTAAATTTAGCGCCTACTCTTTTGATATCCATAGAGTTTTATTTTACCATTCTTTACTATCTAAGTCCAGCTTTTTGTCAAGGTAAGTGACAAATTTAGATACTTTGTACCACTACCCAGTCATTATCATAATATACTGGAGTTAATTCTGTCATGTCTATGACTGGATCTGTGACTGAATTGGAGGGTCTTCCACAATATAGGTTGAAATGGGTATTTACATCAGACTGCGTAAAGGTCCTTTCATATAAAGCTATGTTGTTATATAGGGCATTTACTGCTCCATATAATGAATAATTAAATGTAATGTCATCTGAAATTGCTGAATTGTAGATAATTACGACATGATGTAATTCACCTACTGTAAATACATTTGCAATGTCTGTCTGATTAGTTTTATCTACATTATTTACATAGATCTTGCTTATATTGGTTTTAGAGACTGTTCCACTGTTCCGCCACGAATAGTTCGAGGCAGAGTATACAGTGTCCGCTATGGAGCTCACAAGGCCGCTATCGGTCAATGTAGAAGGAGTGTAGAAGAACTCTAATGTCTTAATTAATCTGCTTGTATTTAATTTAAATCCAGTATCTGTTTTAACCCTAATTCCATTATTATAATGCTTTGAAAGAGGAGAATAATTTAAAGACCCTACAGCAAATTGATCATCTGACTCAATATAGCTATTAAAATTATCAGCATATATTCTTGCTTGGCTATAGAATCTAATTGAGAAATATGAAAGTCTTGGCAGGAATTTGCTAGCATCTGTAGTACTCATAGTAATTCTAATATATAGAAGTCCGCTTGTACTAAAGCTTCCCTTTTTATATTGAGGAATTGATTCACCATTTGCACAAGATGTATAGGTTGTTCCGTCAATACTTGTTTGTACTGTTATTCCTAATTCGTTCCGCCACTCAATTTTAGAATCTATAAAACCAGATTCTGTTGGAATAAATAAAAAGTCATTTATTACAAACGATTTAGATTCTGCGGTAGTAGTTGGAATAAATCCAATATATTTACCCTTATCGTCATAATAAGTATTCGAATCTACAAAGTCATCCCACTGAGCATCTACGCCATAGGTATAATCAAAGTCTATCTTCTTTCCTCTATCTGAGCAGGAGAATAGAATTCCATCTTCTGGATTCACAACATGTATTGGCTGTATGTAATAACTAGCATCATTATAATGTCTAACAATTGCTGCCTCATTTAATCCATATCTGTATACCGCTGGGGCATCTACTATAAAAGAATCTGATGAATTAGATGTAGGTCCTATTTGTAGGTCAAGGGTTGTGTTGGTAAATTTAAAGTCGGCATCTATGCTTTTTGTAGCAACCTGAGTTCCATCAATATATAAAGAAATAGAATTTACTGAATATACTCCTACTAGGTGTATTGATTTTTTAGTATATGTTAGAGCCCACCGAATTTGTTCAGCATCTGAAACTTTAAATATAATGTCGCCTTTTTCCCAATATAAACCTATATCATCTGTAGAGTCTGCAAATATAATTGTTTCTGAAGATGATTGAATTGACGGATTAATCCATACCTCTAATGTAAAATCATTATCTGATGAATATTTATTTGCAAGGCCGTTTGAGACGGTTGAGCCATAGAAGTCTTTTGATGTTGGTAATGTTATATATGCTGTATTTGTTATTCGTGTTCCAGATATCCCGCCAGAGACTAAAGGCAACATATTAGATGCAGGAGATCCTACATATGTAGCATTATTTCCACATCCTGAAATATCAGAAGCTGTTGTTCCAGATGATTCATCTAGTGGCCAAAATCCGATTGGATAATCTTTAATTACTTTAAGTTGATAAGACATAGGCTAACCGCCAACTGCTGCTTTTGTATAACGAACAACTACAATTCCAGAACCGCCTGCACCACCAGTGCTAGCACTATGGCATGCTCCTCCACCACCAGAGCCAGTATTTGCTCCAGCATCACCACCAGTGTTTCCTGTACTTACGCCACCTGTGTTTACAGCAGTACCACTTAAACCAGAATTGTAAGCACTTCCTCCACCTGTTCCAGCAGCGGAACCGTTAGAGCCTCCGCCTCCGCCACCGCCAATGCCTCCATTACCAGCTCTAGTTGATCCAGCCACATAAATTCCTCCGCCGCCTCCTGCTGCCCAATAATAGTTTGTTCCAAGTATTGCGTTTAGAGTTCCTGCTCCGCCATCTCCAGCTCTATTATTAGAATTTGAAACATCTTCTCCTTGTGCGGAAGAACCTCCTCCCCCAGCTCCTGGATAATTTGGTCCTCCTCTTCCAGAAACTCCACCATCGTAACCCTGTCCAGATGTACCAGATGCTCTTGTTACAGAAGCGGTATAGCCAGTTGATCCTCCACCAGATCCTCCAGAAAGTCCATTGAATTCAGATCCTGGTTCTCCTGAACCACCAGCTCCTCCTCCTATGCAAGTAAATATACTTCCTAGAGAGGTGTTGGTTCCATTAGATCCTCTTCCTCCAGTCTGAGATCCTTGTACTCTTGCGCCGCCAGCGCCAATTGTTACCGAATGAGATGCTGCTGGAATAGAATAAGAAGTGTATGCCTTGTAGCCTCCAGCTCCGCCTCCACCAGCAAGGTTTCCTCCTCCTGGACCACCTCCAGCAACAATCAATAGATCAGCTGTTAAAGATGCATTAGAAACTGCTAATGTTCCGCTTCCAGTAAAAGCTCTGTAATAATAAGTTGAGTCAGATGTTAGAGTTCCACCAGTAACTACTGGTGCTAAACATGTTATACTAAACGATCTTGTTTGGCTCGGATTGTTCCCATCAGATACTGATACCGTAAATGATGATGTGCCACTAGTTGCAACAATTGTTCCAGAAATTAAACCTGCTGAAGATAGCGACAAACCTCCAGGAAGAGATCCTGAAGAAACGGTATATGTTAATGAGTTAGATTCATCATCTGTTACAGATAACTGTAAGCTTACTGAGCTTCCAGAATTAAATGTTCCAAGGGAGCCTGCTGATGTTGACCACACTGGATTATCATTAATATAGAACGCATCTGGAAGTAATCCAAACAGGTTTGATGGATTTATAACTTTAATATCATATGGTTCATACGCAACTGATAAATTTGAAAATGTAACAGTTAATTGAACTAAAGAATTATAAGTAGTTGATGCTGCTTCGTATTCAACACCATTTGTTCCAACAGCATATGCGATAGCTCCAGATACAAAATTTGTTCCAGAAACTGTGAATGTGCCAGATCCAGCAGACTCATTATAAGTGCCTGTTGCGCTGGCTACGCCAGGAGTTTCCTGCACAATATTTTGCCAACCTGTAGCAGATGTATATAATTCTAATCTTCCAATATCGCCATTAAAGTATGGCTGACCATTAGCTGGATTTGCAGGACGACCTGAAGTACCTCCAAAAGGAATACCTAAATTTGATGACTTTCTAATAGCCATTAGTCGAACCTCCACCCAAGCGTTGAGCCTGTATAAGTAAATATTGAGCCTGATTGATCTACGTCAATTATAGCATTAACTGTTTGACCGTTAATCTTACTGCCGTTTCTTGCTACTGTAATATTATTTGTTGCCGCCGTCCCTGATGCATCATATATTGCAATGGTATCTCCTAGGGCAGGGCTGGCAGGAAGAGTTAAAGTTCTTGCCGCTGAAGTATCTACAAAGTAATTATAATTTGCAGCCATAGTAATATTAGATGATACTGCAGATGATGTAGGACCAGTAGGAATTGTTGCGCTTGCGCCAAGATTTATCTGTTCACCATTAATGGTTATATAACTATACGGGAAAGCGGCACCGACTGATTGCCATTGTGTTCCATCCCATACTCTGATTAATTTAGCCATTATACTGGGTACCTCACAATTACAATTCCTGAAGCACCAGATCCAGCATTTCCTCCACCGCCACCACCTGTATTTGTAGTTCCGTTAACACCAGCTGCTCCTCCGCCGCCATAACCACCTCTTCCTGTAGATGCACCACATCCACCTCCAGCATAATAATAAGTTCCTGAAACATTTTCTCCTGTACTAGTAGCGACTCCCCAAGCTGAAAAATCTGATTTGCCGTCTCCACCGTCTGCAGTAGATCCAGTTACGCCTGCTGTTCCAGCACCGCCACCTCCGCCATGATCTGAACCATTTCCTCCGCCTGAATTTCCGTAACCTATCGCTCCACCAGTATTTCCTTGATTTGAAACATTTGAACCATATCCATTAATTGAGCTTCCTCCACCTGAACCACCTGCCCTTGCAGTTCCACTGTTAGCTCCTGCTGCCCCACCACCACCACCGTTTGAAACTATATCTGAAAATGATGAATTTACTCCATTATCTCCAAGTCTGTAACCTCCAGAAACTCCTGGCGCTCCTCCACCTATAGTAACTGTATAATTACCTGTAGATAAAGACTTAGCAGAATGATAAGATAATCCTCCAGCTCCGCCTCCGCCGCCATGACCATCTCCTGCTGCTCCTCCTCCTGCAACCACTAACACTTCTACTGAAGAAGAGCCTGTGGCAGAAAAAGTTCCACTGCCAGTAAATGTATGGTATTTATAACCGCCAGATGTAACTGTTGTTCCCCCAGTAGCTGTGAATGAAACTGGTGTAACGGAACTACTTGCAGAACTTGCTGCAGATGATCCGTTACTGTTTGTTGCAACTGCTGTAAATGTATAAGATGTGCCGTTTGTCAGACCCGTTACAACAATTGGTGATGATGAACCAGACGCTGTTATGTTTCCAGGACTTGATGTAACTGTATATCCCGTAATGCTTGATCCGCCAGTAGCATTTGCGGAAAATGCAACAGAAGCCTGTGCATTTCCTCCCGTTACAGATGTAATGCTTGGAGCCTGTGGCACAGTTGTTGCAGTAACGCCTGTTGAGGCGGAACTTGCAGATGCAGTGCCATAATTATTTGATGCAACTACAGTATATGTATACTGTGTTGAAGATTGTAAACCTGTTACTACAACTGGAGAACTTGAACCACTTGCTGTAAATGAGCCAGGAGATGATGTAACTGTATATGTTTTACCAAGGATAGTTCCTGGAGTAAATGCTACTGAAGCCGATCCATTATTGTATGCCCGTGAAGTTCCGACATTTGTCGCAACAACTGAAGTTACTGTTGATGCAGTTCCGCCAACTGGTGACCATCCTGTAGATTCATAAATTTCAACAAAGCCTGTTTCTGTATTAACATAAATGTCTCCTACTGTTGGAGAAGCTGGGCGGGAAGCAGTATTACCTCTTCCATATCCTGGAGGTAAAGCATTAATAGCAGTTGTTATTGCTGCCGCCGTTTCAATATCAGTTGAAAGAACATTTGCAGCTGTTAGTATATTTGCTATATCTCTGATTCTGCTCATGAGAAGGTAATACTTCCTGTTCCTGTAAATTTGTAAATGTGATAAGATCCTGAAGTTGTGTAGGTTGGCGAACCAGTTGTTGATGCTGCTTGTTGTAGAACCCGAAGAATTACTACTCCAGAACCACCGTTACCATATTTAGTAGAGTTGCCTCCTCCACCATATTCAACTCCTCCTCCTCCACCACCAAGGTTTGTTCCGCCATTACCACCTGCATAACCTGGCGAGTTTGTTCCAAAGTAGCGACCTCCAGAAGTTCCGCCACCACCAAGTCCACCTTGACCCATTACTACTGAAGAATTATTTACTTCAACAGAACCTCCTCCACCGCCTGCATAATAAATTGCAGTTCCTGTAATTGATGATTGAAGTCCATTGCCACCATTACCTCCAGACATAGATGTTGCTGCTTGACCTGCTTGTCCAGCACCACCGCCACCGCCACCGCAAATGCCTACGTATCCTGTGCCTCCTTCATAACCTTGACCAGCGGTTCCTGATCCTGGGCTTGTAGCTACACGCCAAACTCCGCCGCCTGAACCACCGTCAGAAGGAGGAGAACCATTCCGACCAGCTTTTCCTCCACCTAAAGACGTGATTGTTGTTATTCCAGTTCCAGAAATAGATGAACTAATTCCGCTGCTTTGACTTGAAACGTCTGTATCAGAAGTTCCTACACCACCTGCACCTACTGTTATAGTATATGAATTATTAGGAGATAAAGATAAAGCATTTTCTGCGCTTGAGTTTCTTCCAGAAGTTCCAGCAGATGTACGGAAACCACCCGCTCCACCGCCGCCACCATTATCAAAGCCTCCGCCGCCTCCTCCGCCTACAACCAAAAAGTCTGCTGGAATTACGTATACTGGAGTTATGCTATTGCTTGCAGAACTTGATAACGATGTTCCATTTGCATTTGTCGCAGTTGCAGTAAATGTATAGCTAGTTCCATTTGTTAGACCTGTAAAAGTATAAGATGTGTTTGATGTTGTTTGTGTTGTGGTTACTGGATTTGATACAATTGAATATTGTGTAATAGATGAACCACCTGTGGCTCCAGGTGTAATTGTAATAGCAGCTTGTGTATTTCCAGTAGTAGCTGAAATACTTGGAGCAGCAGGAACAGTAGTTGCAGTCACTGCAGTACTTGCAGATGAAGATAAAGATGTTCCAAAATTATTTGTTGCTGTAACTGTGTAGGTATACTGAGTTGATGACTGTAATCCAGTTACGACCAAAGGACTAGAAGATCCAGTTGTCGTATATGAACCAGGAGACGATGTTACAGTAAATGATGTTGGTAGTCCACCATCTGTTCCTACGTTAAATGCTACAGATGCCCGTCCATTATTAAATGCTCTAGATGTTCCAGAGTTTGTTGCAACAACAGATGTTGGAATTCCTGGGTTAATTGGAGTAGCAGCAAACCATCCTTGTGCTGTATACATTTCCATGTAACCTAAATCACCATTATAAAATACGTCTCCAACTGATGGGGATGATGGGCGATCTGATGTGGTTCCTTTTGGAACTCCACCTAAACCAGATGCTCTTAAATCAGCCATTATGCCACCTTCCAACCATATGTGTTACCTGTAAATACAAGGGTATACCATGAGCCATTTACGTCAATGATAAAATTGCCTGCATTTCCATTAATTAATTTATTATTTCTGTTTACTGTTATATTATACGTCGAAGCGTTTCCAGAAGCATCTAGTATTTGAATTTCGTCATTTACTGCTGGGCTTCCTGGCAATGTTAATGTAAGGTCGGAAGCAGAAGTTACAAAATATCTTCTTCCCGCCAATAATCCTGTATCACCTGAAATTGATGATGATATCTCAGTCTTCTTGTTTGCTAGATATCCAGTTATCTCAGACTGAGTATATGTATTAGTTGAATTAAGATTTGTTATTGTTACTACTTCGATAATATCATTTACTGCCGCCGCTGCACCTAATGTAACTGTATTTGAATTTGATGTTGTGTAATCTGTAGTACGCAAAAGAAGGAGGCCGTTAAAGTATACCTGCTCATATCCTTCTATAAAGTTAACTGTTGTAGTAAATACTGTTTGTCCTGCCGTTGCAGTAAATGCCTGACGGCGTACAAGATTTGGATCAAATGAATCTGAAGTAGAATCTGACTCAATCCATATCTGTCCAACTGAAGGAGATGTAGGAGCATCTGCCTGATATTTTGCACCAGTTACTAAATCTGCAAGAGTTGTTGGGGCATATGTTGTGCCAGATGTTGAGTATAATACTTGTCCAGAAGTAGGAGAGGTTGTTGTTCCAGTTCCACCATATTGTGTAGCTAAATTTGTGTGGGAATCAACAGTATGTCCTTCGGCTAATAAAACGCCATTAGCATTAGTTAAACCTGCTATAACAAGTTTATTCTTGACCTTAAAGTCTTTATTTGCCATCTAAGTTCACATTTCCCCTAGTTGTTTGTTATTTAATTATAGCATTGAATTTATTAGAAAGTAATTGTTCCTGTTCCCGCTGTAAACCGATAAACACGATATCCTGAACGAGTTGGTTGATCATATGTTAGTCCATTAGAAACTGTTAATGCTGACTCAGTGTCTGGATATGCAATAATTACTACGCCAGAGCCACCATTGCCACCTGCTTGATCGCCAGCTGATGGACCTGAATAATTTCCTCCTCCGCCACCGCCGCCAGTATTTGCACTACCATTTTGGTTAGAGCTAAATGTTGAGCCACTCATTCCAGCACCACCACCGCCTGAACCGCCAGAAGATGGACCATTTCCTGCACCAGATATTCTACGGCCTCCGCCACCGCCTCCGCCATAATAAGTTGGTGTTCCAGTGATTGAAGATTGAATTCCTATGCCACCATTAAGTCCACTTCCTGCGGCGCCAGCTCCGCCGCCGCCTGCGCCATTTGGATCAGAGCCATTTGCGCCGTTGTTTCCTTGACCAGAAGTTCCCGTTCCTCCAGTTTGATAATTACTGTTACCATTTGTTCCGCTTCCGCCTCCGCCAGAACCACCATTTCTAGTCCATGAAAGTTGTCCCGAAAGTGCTGGGACTGCTGTTGTGTCCCAACCAACAGTTCCACCTCCGCCAATCGCTACATTGGAGCCAAGTACTGAGTTATATCCTGGATATCCAGCCTCTGTATCATTTCCTCCAGTATATCCATATCCACCCCTACCTCCAGCTCCAACTGTAACAGTGATTGAAGTTGCACGTCTGAAAACTGTGCTAGAGCTAGAAATTACTCCACCAGCTCCTCCGCCTCCGCCAATAATAGAAGATCCTCCTCCGCCGCCTGCAACAACTAATATTTCAGAAGTAACTACGGCTAAAGAGGTTATGCTAAATGTTCTTGGAATAGTATTTACTCCATCAGTAGCATTAATTGTAAATGTATATGTTGTATCTGTTGTAATGTTTGGAAGTGTTCCTGAAATAACTCCAGTTGTGGAATTTAAACTAACTCCAGAAGGAAGTGAAGATCCTGATTGCAATGCAAATGTCACTGTGGAATCTGAGTCTGATGCTGATAGTGCTGATAAAGTAATACTTACCCGTTCGTTGAATGTTCCTAAAGAGCCACTTGATGTAACCCATACTGGGCTAGCATTTACATATAATGCATCTGGAATAATTCCAAATAGGTTAGATGGATTTGTAACCTTGATATCATATGGTTCATATTGATTTGATAGCCCTGTAAATGTTGCTGTCAACTGAACTAAAGAATTGTACACCGTAGAATTAGCGTTTATCTGAGCTCCGTTAGAACCAATTGCAGTTGCAAATGCGCCATTTACAAAATTAGTTCCATAAATGGTAATAACACCTGAATCTGTTGCTTCTGAATAATTTCCAGAAATAGATGATACTCCTGGGACTTCTTGGACAATATTTTCCCAGGATTCCGAAGCTGTATAAAGCTCTAATCTTTGAGATTCTCCATTTGAATATAATTGACCAGTTCCTGGATTTGCAGGACGACCTGCATTATCTCCAAAAGGAATTCCGCTAGAACTTGATGATCTAATTACCATTATAAAAATCTCCATCCATAACTTGAGCCAGTATAAACAAGTGTATGTACTGCACCGTTTACGTCCATAATAGCATCTTGTACCGTACCATTAATTTTACCATCATTTGAATCTATTGTAATATTGTTTGTGCCCGCCGAATTTGATGCATCATAAATTGTTACCTTGTCACCCAGGCTTGGAGATGCTGGCAATGTCAGCGTTCTAGCAGCAGATGTATTAACAAAGTATTCGCTGCCTGCAACCATAGTAATATTTGAAGATACTGCCTGTGCTATAGTTTCTGGAACAGGCAGGGCGGTAGCCAGAGTCTTCCACTCTGTTCCATCCCATACATTAATAGTATTAGCCATTATGCTCCACCTCAATTCTAGTCAATATTCCAGAATCAAATATGTTTTCTATGCTTATTAAATTTAATCCATCGGTCTCAAAATCTCCATGTGTGAAGCTTGCAACAACTCTAGGGTCTAAATTTATAACACTTGATATAGCAACAGTGTATTCTAATGTAGCTCCGTCTTCAGAAGGTATATTTAAAATAGACTTAATTCCTGAATGCCATTCATTAAACTCTTCTATGCTGTTAAATAGTATGTACATTAAACACCCCACTTAGCTGTAAAATATGCTTCTACAGTTGTAACGTTAACGCTAGCACTATTATATATTAAAATTTCTGCTATTTCGCCTTTTGCTAAGTAGCCAGTATCTCCAGGCATATAGGCTCCAATTGTTTTAATAGGTGCTGTAGGGACAAATCCAGATCTGTTAAATGAACCCATACTACCTTTATTCCATCTTAAGGTTCCGTCTGAAGTTCCTGACCATACCAAGGACGTTTGTCTCCATACATTATTTTCTGACACATCTAATATATTGCTTCCTGCAAGCATTGACGCTTGAGCCGTTTTATCAACATTTAGCCTGTAGTTATTTTTTTGAACATACCATGACACTCCGCCGTCGTCAGATCCAATTATTGAAGATCCTGAAATTGAGTTAAGAAAATTAGATTTAACTACTGCAAAAATGGCGAAGTTATTTGCTAAAGTAGTTGTATTTGCAATATTTAACATATCATTTGTTCCGTCAAATAGCATTGTATTTTTTCCATTTAGACCTGAAGAAACAATTGTTGGCTGATAAGACGAAGTACTTTGTGTGGCATGTTTTGCATTTCCACTTTTATCATTTAGTTGTGTAATATTAGATCCACTAAGCGTTATTGTAGATGCATCACTTGAATCATACCAGGCAAAAAGATTTGTTAACGGTGGTTGCAATTCTATAGGAGTTACTGAGCTACTTGCAGAGCTTGCTAAAGAAGATCCATTGGCATTTGTTGCAACTGCTGTAAATGTGTATGCTGTCCCATTTGTTAATCCTGTAACAGTAATTGGGCTTGATGAGCCAGTTGCTGTAATATTTCCAGGACTTGATGTAACTGTATATCCCGTAATGCTTGAACCACCTGTAGCATTTGCAGAAAAGGCCACTGATGCCTGAGTGCTAGAAACACTTACTGAGGATATAGAAGGAGCTTGTGGAACTGTAGTTGCTGTGACAGATGAACTTGAAGAACTTGCAACAGAAGACCCATAGTTATTAGAAGAAACTATACTATATGTATATGCTGTATTTGACTGTAATCCTGTTATAGATATTGGTGAAGATGATCCAGATGCAGTATATGAACCAGGTGACGAAGTAACTATATATGCTTTAGCCGCTATTGTTCCAGGAGTAAATGATATTGAGGCAGATCCATTATTGTATGCCCGCCCTGAAGATATATTTGTTGCTGAAACACTAGAAACTACAGATGGAACAACGCCAACTTGTTGCCAATTACCAGACTCATAAAGCTCAATAAAACCTGTTTGTGTGTTTGCATAGGTATCTCCATTTGCAGGAGAAGCAGGACGTGAGGCAGTATTGCCTCTTCCAACATGTCCATTTGATGCTGTAGCATGTGAAGAAATTGCAGCATTTACTTCAGAGTCTGAAGATAAGTTTGATGATGAGGAAAATGCGCTTCCAAGGTCTCTGGCTCTAGACATATATTATGTTGCTGGATAGTAAATAATAACTATTCCAGATCCTCCATTGCCTCCAGCTGCTGGTGAGCCTCCAACTCCTGCTCCTCCGCCTCCTGTATTAGATCCACCAGGAATTGTAGAACCAGAAGTATTAATAGACCCTGTTCCTCCAGAAGTTCCGCCGCCTCCTAGACCGCCAACTGCTCCGTTTCCACCTGAATTCCATCCTCCAGCGCCACCACCTGCATAATAATTATTGTTTCCGCCTAATGCTGTCGTCCACTGAAATCCGTTTCCACCTGCGCCTGGAAACCAAGTCGAAGAGTTTGTGCTTACGCCATAGTTTCCAGTAGCTTTAAATCCATTTTGTCTAGCACCAGCTCCGCCGTGACCAGCCATGTTACCATCTGTAGATCCATTATAATCATTATATGCTCCACCTGCATAACCATTAACTGTTAATCCACCTATAGTTACTGTTCCAGCATTACCAATACTTGAGTTTCCATTACCTCCAGATTGTCCATTTCCGCCTCCGCCGCCGTTTGCAAATGTTCCACCTGTTGGGGCGGAAGATTGATATCCTGCTCCAGGACCTCCGCCAACACAATTTTGTGAAAATACTGAAGTTGTACCACCAATAGTTGCATTTCCTGATGAGTTATTTGTTCCGCCTGCTCCAGCTGCTCCAATTGTTACTGTATATCCAGTTCCAGATACTGCTGACTGGCCAGTTATTAATCTAACAAATCCACCGCCGCCGCCGCCGCCGCCATTGTTTCCCCCACCTCCGCCAGCGCCAACTGCTAATGCTGATGTTGTAAAGTTTGAAGACGGGGTAAACGTTCCAGATGATGTAAATGTATGATAAAAATTACCACTTGATAATGTTATTGTTCCTCCTGTTGCTTTAGGCGCAACTGGAGTAAAAGAATTACTTGCAGAACTTGCATTTGAAGTTCCATTTGTATTAATTGCTTTTATTCTAATTGTTTGAGATGTTCCGTTTGTTAAACCAGTAATTGTTAATGGGCTTGTTGTTTGAGATGGAGACAAAGTGGTGTAGGTGTTGCCGTCTGTAGAATAAGAATAATTGGTTATCGCAGATCCTCCAGATTCTGGTGCAGTAAATGTAACTGTTGCAGTTCCCGAAGTACCTGTTGCTGTAGCTGTACCAATAGTTGGTGAGTCTGGAACTGTAGTAGCAACAACTGAATTTGATGCTATTGCAGAAGCAGTTGAGCTATAACTGTTTTGTGCAGATACAGAAAAAGTGTAAGATACTCCAGCGGTTAATCCAGTGACTGTGATTGGTGAAGAAGATCCTGCTGCTTGAACAGCTCCTGGAGATGAAGTAACAACATATGAAGATGCAATTCCTCCTACTTCTCCAGCGGTAAATGTTATTGTAGCTGCTCCATTATTATATGATCTTGCAGATCCAACATTTGTAGCAGATCCGATTGAAGGTGCAGCAGGTGGAGCAGAATTTGAAATCCAGCCATTTGCCGTATAAATTTCTTGTACTCCAAGAGTTCCATTATTAAATGTTTGTCCAATTGATGGGGATGCTGGCCTATCTGCTGTTTCACCAAAGGGTGTGCCACCCATTCCAGACAATCTTAAATCGGCCATTATGCTACCTTCCATCCAACTGTTGAACCAGTATATAGTAAAGTTACCCAAGCGTTATCTTGATCAATAATGAGATTTCCAGCATTATTATCAATATCATTTCCGTTACGGACTATAGTTATATTATACGTTGAACTGTTTCCAGAAGCATCTACAATCTGAATTTCGTCATTTAATGAGGGTGAAACTGGAAGTGTTAATGTTAATGCAGATGAAGATGTTACATAATATCTGGTTCCCGCCAAAAGATTAGTATTTGCAGATATTGAAAGGTACGGACTTGGGTTATATGAGTTGAGATTAGTTATAGCTAATATCTCTATAAGGTCATTTGCTGCAGCCGCCGCTGTTAATGTTACTGTACTTCCAGAAACTGAATAGTCTGTAGTTCTCTGCAAAAGTACGCCATTAAAATAAACTTGTTCAAATCCTTCAACAAATGCATTTGAGGCGGTATATGCAGTTTGTCCAGCAGTTGATACTATTGTAGTTCTGCTAATAATATTAGGGTCAAAAGATTGTGTTGTTGCCGCTGTATTAATCCATACCTGCCCAGTTACTGGGCTAGATGGTGCGGTAGAAGAATATGTAATTTCATTTGGAACAGCTGCCCAAACTGGGCTGGTTCCATTAGAAGAAAGCATCTTTCCATTTGCTGAATCTTGAGACGGCAGTAAAGAATTTATGGTATTAGTAGTAGAGGTTTGTCCAGTTCCGCCCATAGAAACAGGCAGGGGTGATTGGATATCTAACCCATTTTTTACTTTAAAATCTTTATTGGCCATTAGAAGGTTATACTCCCTGATGCTGTAAATTTGTAGTACTTGTATCCGCCAGTATTATAAAATGATCCATTGTGAGTTGCTGTTGTTAAGGAATCTGCTGTTCTAATTATTACAATTCCAGATCCTCCATTTCCAGAAGATGCGCTTTGATATCCTCCGCCTCCGCCTGATCCAGAACCAGTATTTGCAGATGCTGAAGATGAATTCATTGCATTTCTAGTTGCTCCATTAGTTGCTCCGCCACCGCCGCCAGTAGAGCCAGCATCTGTTCCATCTCTACCTCCGCCACCTCCGCCTGCGTATGAACCGCTTACACCAGAAGATGTTGCTGAAGCCCATACTGAATATGCATTTGTTGCTGCGCCACCATTTCCTGGAAGACCAGAACTATCGCTAGGAGAACCAGCTGCTGCAGCGCCTCCGCCGCCACCGCCATTTCCTCCAGTAGTGCTAGATTGACCTCCGTTATACCCTTGTCTTGGAGGACCAGCAACACCTAATCCAGATTGAGCTATACCAGAGGCTCCTCCACCGCCAGAACCTCCGTCAAAAGCTGCAACGCCCCCTCTATTCTCACCATGTCTGCCACCGCCACCGCCTGTTGTGACAATAGAAGTTGTTGATCCAACTATTGATGAATTTGTTCCATTAGATGCTGATGTTGCAGTTGCAAAATATCCAGCTCCAGCACCTCCGCCACCTATTGTTATTGTTAAAGCTTCTGCAATTGGAACTAAATATGAATTATACAAAACTCCTCCAGCGCCGCCTCCGCCTCCTGCATATCCGCCACCTGCTCCTCCTCCTGCAATAACCAAATACTCAATTGAAGTTCCATTTGTAGGAGTAGCTGAGCTACTTGCAGAACTTGCTGCAGAGGTTCCATTTGCGTTTGTTGCAGTTGCTGTAAATGTGTATGAAGTATTGTTGGTTAAACCCGTTACAACAAGTGGACTTGATGATCCAGTTGCTGTTAAGTTTCCTGGGCTAGATGTTACTGTATATCCTGTAATAGATGAACCACCAGTAGCATTTGCAGAAAACGCCACAGATACCTGTGCATTTCCTCCTGTTACGGATGTAATACTCGGAGCTTGTGGAACTGTAGTTGCAGTAACTGCGCTACTCGCAGATGATGCAGAAGATGTTCCAATTGGTCCAGTTGCTGTAACTGCGTAAGTATATGCTGTATTTGATTGCAAACCAGTAACTACGATAGGACTAGATGAACCTGTATTTGTATATGATCCTGGTGTTGAAGTAACTGTAAATGATGTTGCTTTTCCGCCGCTTGTTGCTGGGGTAAATGCTACTGAAGCTTGCCCGTTATTAAATGCTCGTGATGAAGGTTGATTTGTTGCAACTGGTGATGTAGGAATTCCTGGAGTTGTATTTGCAAGCCACCATCCTGCATCATATACTTCAAGAGTAGATGTTTCTGTATTATAATATAAATCTCCATTTGCAGGAGATGCGGGACGTGAGGCAGTATTGCCTTTATTTATTCCCTTATTATTTTGAACATAAGTCTGTGTTGCTAATGCTGATGTATCTGATATTCCGTGAACTGATGTTGTTGCAGAATTGTGGCTAGAGATAGCTGCCGCAGTCTCTGTATCCGTCGCTAAATTAGTGGCGGTTGAGAGTACGTTGGCAACGTCTCTAGCCCTTGTCAATTATATTACTCTCCGATTACTACTTCTTGCCAGTTTAAATCTTCTTCTACCCATCTAAACATCTTGCCTTCTTCAACAGGCATTGGTGTTGGGGCTTCCCAAAGACATGTGTCATCATTTAGTATCCATGAAGCGAAAGGCTTTGGTGGGATAAATGCATCACGAACTGCGTCGTATGAATATCCAATTCCAGCGTAATTCTTTCTTAGCGGGGTCCCGCCATTTGAATGTACTCCACCTGAAGTGTTGTATGAAGTCTGTATCCATGTTCCGCCAAGATCCAAGGTGTTAGCCAGAAAATTCTGTCCATCAGCTGCATCGGCGTCGTTTACTACTAGAACACGAGTAACTATATTGTTCTCGTCGATTTCTGCGAAATGTGCCATTTTTTTTCTCCTTTGTTAGTTGTCTTGCTTCTTTATATTTTACCATTTATTAAATGATAAGTCTATTAAAAAGTTATACTCCCGTTTGATGTAAATTTGTAATATTTATATCCGCCAGTAGTTGCAGTTGTCGGAGAGCCAGTAGTTGCAGATACTATAACAGTTGACGGAAAACGAATAATAAGTATTCCTGAACCGCCATTTCCAGAGTCTGCACCATTTCCGCCTGATCCAGCTCCGCCACCTGTATTTGTGGTTCCATTAGCACCAATACCGATTCCGCCTTTACCATTTCCTCCACCACCAAGACCTCCTGATGAGTCTGAATTGTTATTAGCATTAGTTCCGCCTCCACCTCCGCCTGCAAAATAGTAGTTTCCACCACTTAGCTGTCCAGCACTTACTGCTGCACCCATTGCATTAGTCAATGAATTATAAAAACCAACTCCACCAGCTCCACCTACATTTGTTGGGGCATCTTGCCCTGCGCCTCCAGCTCCTCCTCCACCTCCGCCAGGTTCTACTGTTGTACTTCCGCTAACACTTCCACCCCTACCACCAGCGTAACCTTGTCCAGAAGTCCCTGCTCCACCTGCCTGTATTGTTGAATTTGTACCATTACCTCCACCGCCAGAACCACCAGCAGATCCTGCAGAACTGTTACCCGCTGGGCTACCTCCGCCACCAATAGAGGTAAGACCGAATGCTGTTGAATTTGTTCCATTGGAACCGCTGCCACCATTAACAGAAGTTCCTCCTGTTCCACCTGCCCCAATAGTAAAATTATAAGTAGTAGCTTGTGCAGCTGTATATGTTCCTGTTAATAGACCTCCAGCTCCACCTCCACCTGCGTGGTCACGAGCTGGTGCTCCTCCGCCTGCAATAAGCAAATATTCAACTGAAATTGTATTTGAAAGAACTTGAGTAAATGTTCTATTTACTGAGTTATTACCAGAATCTGTTGCTGAAATTGTTACTGTATAAGTACCACTAGTTCCAGCTGGAGTTCCAGTTATTGCTCCAGTTGATGCATTTAAAGAAAGTCCTGTTGGCAATGATCCAGACACAATTGCATATGTTATTGATGAACTTCCGTCTGCATCAGTTGCTTGAATTGTTTGTGAAAATGCTGATTCTCCAACTGCCTGATTTAATGTTGTAGATGTAACCCAAACTGGCACAGCTCCTGCAGTAATTGCATTTAATGATGTTGCAGATAATGTTGTGGTTGGATTTGTAACAATTACGTCATATGGTGCATCTCCGACTGCAAATGAATCAGGACGACCTGCAATAATAGATGTTGCAGATCCTCTAACTGTTGTTTTAGCATTTACTAATGTAGCATCATCTGATTTACGAAATTTAACAGTAGCGTTTGAAGCAAAGTTTGTGCCTGTAATAGTTGTTGTATCATTGGCATTTGGTAGACCGCTTGGAGTAATATCTGTAATTGTTGGAGGAGCCCATGTAGCATCTGTTTTAGTTGCAAGAGTTGCCGCTGACTTTAATGTAAATATAACGGCATCATTGGCATCTGCATTTACTGTTGTTACATATAGGAAGGATGAAGTAGCTGTAACTGTTTTTGCTCCTGCCACCGCCGATCCTACGGGGGTGCCATCTGATGCTCCTAGATATACTTCTAGGTTTGTATCTAATGCTTTAGATTCAATTAAATATGTTCCTGCTGGATATGACTTATCAAGAGTAGCCGTCTTAGATCCGCCTGTAGATGTGACTACTGTAAATGATGTACCGCCAGATAAACTAGAAAAACTAATTGCCATTATCCTACCCTCCAGCCATATGCAGATCCTGTATATATTAATGAAGCGCCTGCTCCATCTACGTCAATTGTAAGGTTTTGTACTGTACCGTTAATTTTACCACTGTTTGAATTAATTGTAATGTTATTTGTTCCAGCTGTACCAGCTGCATCTACAACTACAATTTCTTGCCCAAGTGTTGGGCTTGCAGGAAGTGTTAATGTTCTAGCAGCTGATGTATCAACAAAATATCTGCGTCCCGCCACTAATGTTATGTTAGATGATACTGTAAGATTTACTTCTTGCTTATATGAAGCAAGGGCGGAATTAAGAGCAGTAGAATCTATATAATCAGGAGGAAGAGCAGCTTTTACTCCAAGATCTACCCATTCTGTACCGTTCCAAATTTTAACTGTTTTAGCCATTAATCACCCACCGAAGCTTTTGTGTATCTAAATATTACTATGCCAGAACCACCTGTTGCCGTAGCATTTGGGTTTGTTGATGATCCTCCAGCGCCTCCTCCTGTATTTGTTAAACCATTTGTTGGAGTATTGCTATTTTGATTTCCAGATCCCGTTCCGCCGCCACCATTGCCACCAGATGCACCAGAAAATGCAGCGGCATAAGAAGCAGATCGTGTTCCTCCGCCGCCTCCGCCTGCGTAATAGCGTGTACCGCCAACATTGTGTCCAGTCGATGTTGCTACTCCCCAAGAAGAATATAGGGAAGATCCGTCTCCTCCAGCTCCTGGAGCATCAGTATTTGTGCTTCCTCCAGCACCACCAGCGCCTCCGCCGCCGCCTCCGCCATATTGTGGATTACCCTGTCCACCATATCCTCCTGGATTTCCCTGTCCAGATGTTCCAGATGCTAAAGATGTTGTCATTGCACCTGCTTGTCCACCTCCAGAGCCACCAGAATTTGCATTAAAGTTTGAATAAGATCCTCCTGCACCGCCTCCAATTGCAGTTAAAGAAACCGAACTACCAGAAACTGTTGTATTTGTTCCGTTTGACCGATTGCCGCCTCCGCCGCCAATTGTAACTGAGTATGAAGCTACTGGCATTGAAGTAGATGAAGAATAAAGTAATCCACCTGCTCCTGCACCGCCTCCTCCGCCATCTACGCTTGAGTGAGTACTTGAGCCTCCTCCGCCTGCAACTGTCATTATATCTGATGTTAAAGATATGTTAGCAACCTGAAGTGTTCCAGTTCCAGTAAATGTTCTGTAGTAGTAAGTTGAATCTGAAGACAAAGTCCCACCACTAACAACTGGAGTTGCGTTTACTGTAACACTAAAATTCCGTGGTATATTATTTGCACCATCTGAAGCTGTAATGCTAAAAGAATATGTGGTACTAGATGTTACTGATGGACTAGTTCCAGTTAAAACACCAGTTGATGAGTTTAAAGATAACCAAACTGGCAAATTTGAAGAAGAGTATGTAATTGTTGTAGATTCTGGGTCAGATGAAGAAAGTGAACTAGTGGTGACAGACTTTGCAGAACCAAAGGTTCCCAGGGAGCCTGAAGCTGTTGACCATATAGGTGACTGATTTATATAAAAAGCATCTGGCAATGTTCCATAAAGATTTGATGGATTTACAACTTTAATATCGTATGGCTCATAGGATTCAGATAAATTAGAAAATACTGCTGTGAGCTGTACTATAGAATTTAATGTTGTTGTTGAAGCTTGATAATCTATTCCATTGGTTCCGATTGCATAAGCTACAGCTCCTGCTGCAAAATTTGTACCATTTACTGTTAATGTATTTGATGCGGCAGACTCATTATAAACTCCAGAAACAGAAACAACTCCAGGAGTTTCTTGCACAATATTCTGCCAACCTGTAGTGGTATAAAGCTCAAGTCTGGAAGCTTCTCCGTTTGAATATAATCTTCCAGTGTCTGGATTTGCAGGACGACCTGCATTATCTCCGTATGGAATGCCACCTGCTGAAGGATTTAATTTACTTACTGCCATTATGGAGTCACCTCGGAGCCATATGCGTTGAATGAAAGACTAGAAGAAGATCCATAGACTATTATTTGATCTCCCGCCGCAAGCGTAGCTCCGATAGTGACAAATGTTGTGTCGTTGGCAGCTACTGTTGAACCATACGCAATATATTGTTTAGCTAAAATTGTAGATGTTGAGGCATCTGCTGCTCTTTGTGTAGCAATTCTGAATGTTACATCAGAAGATGTTTGATTACATACAGCAATGGTTGATATGACTGCAGACTTGCCTGTTGGAACGGTATACAATGCTGTATTAGTTGTTCCTGGTGCTACCTGCCCTAGTATCTTAAATACTTCTGTTGCCATTATGCCCCCATCAACATAAATGTTGAGGCCCTAAGAGGCGTTTCAACTATATATGCGGATAAATTAGTTTGAATAATAATTTCTACTGAATCTCCGACTGCTGCTCCAGAAGATAAAACGACGGAGGATGTAGTAGGAGTTGTATAGTCATCTCCATATACCAAAAGTATACCATTAAGAAATACTTGTTCGTATCCTTGAATAAAAGATTGTGTTGTAGCAAATGTGGTCTGCCCAGCTGTGGCTGTAAACTTATTTCTGCTAATAATATATGGGTTAAATGTAGTTACATCATCATCTGAATCCACCCAAATTTGTCCAACTACTGGATCAGATGGGGCAGATGTTTGATATTTAGGCGTAGGAGATAAAGTAATTGTTGTAGTATCTGTTTCAGAACTATCTGTAAATGCCGCTCCTACAAAATTTACTATTCTACGTGGATTTACGGAAACTCCTGCATTTTGAACTACTTGATTATATACCTTAGCCCAGGAAATGTTTGTTCCATCTGACTGGATTGAATAGTTAACTGTAGATCCATTTTGTACTGGAAGCAAGGCATTGATAGCGTTAGTTGCTGATGTTTGTCCTGTTCCGCCTGCTGTAATTGGAAGAACTGCAGTAGAAGAAATATTACCGCTTGAATCGGTGGTCAGAATAGCAGCGGAAGTAATCGGGATATTTAATCCAGATTTAACTTTAAAGTTTTTATCTGCCACTTAATTCCTCCCTTAGAGCTTTACTTTACTAAATTTAACGGTTACATTTGTGCTTGATGCATCTGTTACAGTTGCCTGTAGTACTGCATTTGTTGAAGAAACTGCTGCTGAAACTACTACTCCTGTCATTGCTCCACCAGTTTCTGTAATTGCAAACTCTGTCATATCTACAGAAGTTCCATCGGTCTGAACAACAACTTTGGATGTTCTAACCTTTGAACCTTGCTTTAGAGAAACCATATACTCAATAGATGTAAATGCTGATAGTGCAGTTGTATCTATTGTAGTTGCTGTATCAGCAGTTACTGTTGCAGTTCCTGTTTCAATTGGAACAACTAGTGTTGCCCAAGAAGCAGTTGTTCCGTCTGTTGTTAAATACTTTCCAGAATTATTTGTTTGTGTTGGAAGAGTAATTGGAGCGGCTGCCCAAGAAGGAACCCCTGAAGCTAATGTTAATATTTGTCCATCTGTACCCTTAGCTAATTTAGCAAGGGTGTCTGTAGCAGAAGCATATAGAATATCTCCAGATGTATAAGATGTTAATCCTGTTCCGCCTTTAGTTGTACCAATTGCAGTTGCATTCCATGTTCCAGTTGAAACTGTTCCTAGGGTTGTAATATTTGTACTTCCAGCCCATGTTGATAATGCTGTATTCTCAACATTACCTAGGCCTACCTTTGAAGCAGCTAAAGATGTAATCCAAGAAGGGTCTGAATAAGATCCTGCAGTTACAACTCCATTTGTTACAGTTCCTGCATTTCCTGAAACATCACCAGTTACGTTACCAGTAAATGTTCCTGTAATTGTTTTATTTGTTAGCGTTTGTGCTGTATTTAAATCTACTGTAACTGTAGTATCAATTGACAATGTACCAGCAACTGCTTCTTGTAAACCATTTCCTGCAACTACTACCTGTCCAGCATTAAACTGAACATAGTTGATGTTTGTGGTTCCAATTGTAATTGTACCTGTTGTATTTACAACAAATCCATATCCTGCTTGTCCGCCATTTTGTACGAACACAAAGTCTCCATATGCAAGCTCTCCTGCTGGAGAATTATCTGCATCTGTTGCACGGGTTAAAATCCATGGAGCAGTTAATTGGGTAAGAGTATACATACCATTTTGTGAAGCGTCTGTCTGATTCTTTACAAGAATTCTGTCGCCAACATTAAATGTTGTATGTGAATCAATGCCATTCCAGGCACGAGATGTATCAGCAGTAAGTGTAGCTCCTACACCATTTGTTCCATTATCATAAATTACTGCTAGGTTAGTTGTTGTTGCTGCATGTGCTGGAGAATGAAAGTTAATTCCAGCTGTAGTATTATCTACATATGCTTTATTTGCAGCATCTCCAGCTTGTGTAGGAGATGCTAAGTTTGTAATCTTATATGAGTTTAAAGATACATCTGCTGTTGGAACTCCAACTGCACTAAGGGCAAATTCAGATGGGTCTACAGATATTGCACCTGTTGAATCATCATAATCTAATCCGTTTCCAACGGAATTTCCTACTGCATCTTGTGCCTCTTCATTTGTATATCCTGGAGCGGCTGCAAGGCTAATTGAATTAGCATTGTCATTGTATGTTACAGTAATATTAGTATGGGTTCCTGCAGCTAATGCTGCTGCCACCGCATCTTGCGCCAACTCATCTGAAAAATATTTATTTGTTGTGCCTTCTAGAACATCATCAGTATCTAGAGTAAGGCTTCCACCTAGAGATAAAGAATTTGTATTAATTGTTACAGATGAATTTGTAAGCTTACTATTTGCAATTGATCCTGCAAGCATTGTATTTGTTACTGAGCCTGTGTCTCCTGTAGTTACTACTGTTCCGCTTAGATTTGGAAAAGTAATTGTTCTATCTGCTGTAGGCTGAGTAGCTGTTAAAGTTGTTGTGTAGTCATAATCTGCATCATTCCAAAGAATTACTGAGTTTTCTGGAATAATTAAATCGCCATTTGAATCTAGTTCTGCTGGTCCGCCTGCCACGCCTTGGCTAGAAGCAAGAATATAGCTTCCTAGACTTGATGATAATCCTGATGGAGTAACATTTGCATATGCGGTAATTTGTGTCCATGTGCTAGACCCATTACCAATTTTAAATTTAAGGGTATCTGTTTCAATACCAATCTCACCTGCTCGAAGTGTTGGATTTGATGATACCCAATTTGCGGCGGTGTCTCTACGTAACTGAATTCTAATTGCCATTTTCTATGCTGCTCCTCCGTCTATTATATCATTATCTGGTGCTGATGCATAGGAAGTGCTTGCTGTTCCACCATCCATAGACACAATGTAATTTAAATCTGAAACATACTGACCATAATCAACATGACGAACTAGTCCTTCTCCAGCATAGTGTTGGTGGTCCAATAATTCTTTAGGACCTGCAACATCATACCAGATATTACCGTTATAAACCTTTATTGTATTTTCTGAAGAATCAAAATAAACTCTTCCTTGTGAAGGAGAGACTGGGGCAGAGGATAATACTTCAAATGCGTTTGAAGATCCGCTTCCGCCGCTTCCAGTTCCAATTACAGACCATGTAGATCCATTAAAATATTTTAATGAACCAGTTGCGGTATTATAGTAAATCTCTCCAACCACAGATCCCACTGGATCTGAACTTAAGGCTGGCGGAGCAATTGTTGTTTTAAATTGCTTAGCCACGATTAACCTACTACTATTACTCTATATTCGTTTGAACTAGGCGCTGTCGCAAATCCTACTACTACTGTATTTACTGTTGGACGAGTTACATCTGCCTCAACTTGCTCATATCCAGATGCTGTAAATACTTGAACTACTGCATCTTGAGTGTTAAGATTATGTGTTACTGTATAAGATGTTGCCGATCCATTTCCAATTACTGTTGCATATTTGCGAGCTACTACAGTAGCATCAACTTCAATGCTATTTGCATTTACAGTAATTCCTCCACCTGCTACAGAACCAATATTAAATTCTGTTCCGCTTAGAGAAAGACCTGCACCTGCTGTAAATGTACCAACTCCAGAGAATTGTAAAAATGAAAGTCCATCTGTTCCTACTGTGTTTACTTCATTTTCGTTTACCCAGCCAGTGCTGTTGTATAGAGTTCCGTTTTCTACGAATACGAAGTCTCCACCATGAATTTCAATTGGAGTGTTAAAATCATCTGCTCTTGTTAGAAGCGTTGAGCTTGTATATACATAAATACCATTGTGTGCTGCAGTAGATTCATTCTTTACAAGAATTCTATCTCCAGCGTTTAGAGTATGTCCATCAAGTTCTGTTAGAGCATTTTGTAGGGTAAGTGTTGCTCCTACTCCTGCTGTACCATTATTATATGTAACAGTTCCAGAGGTTAAAGTTGCTAAGCTTGCTGGTGTTGCTGCATGTGCTGCTTCATGAACATGAAGACCTTGTGCAACTGCATCAACATATCGCTTATTAGCTGCATCTGTATCAGCTGTTGGATCTCCAACTTCTGTAATTTTATTTCCGTTAGCATCAATATTATTTGCAAATGCTACTAGATTTACATGTCCGTCTGTTACAGAGAATGCTGTTGAATTAAAAGATGCAATACCTTTGTTTGTAGAACTTGCATCTTCACCGCTGATTGTAATTGTATTATCTGATACAACGGTGTTAATTCCTTCTCCTGCTGCAAATGTCAGAGTATCTGTAAGAAGATTTACTGTATCTGTTGTTCCAGATTCTGCTGCAACTGAAAGCACTGTAGCGACATTTACTGTACCTGCGGCAGTCAAACGACCTTGTGCATCTACTGTAAATGTAGGAATCTGTGTTGTAGATCCATATGAACCTGCTGTTACTGTTGTATTATCTAAATCTATTGTTGTTGTTCCTGCTGGGTCTCCATATGTTGCTGTAAGACCAACTCCGCCAATTACAGATGAACCAATTACATCTTGGATAACTTCTGTGGATCCAGACATTGGCATCCATGGGCCATTAGGTTCACTTAGGCCATTGTAATAATACATAACCTTGTCTGTTGTATTAAAGTAAATCTGTCCATTTTTTGGATTTAGCGGTGCTGTAGAAACACTATGGATAACCGCTTTTCTGAGCTCATTACCATTTAGGTCAATGTCAGTTACAAATAATCTTGCCATTTTCTATTCTCCCTTAAGACAGATATGCTGTCCCACCGAATGGTTGTGCCATTATCAGTGTAATTTTATTAATACTATTATAGTCTATTCCAGTTTCTAATATGTTTCCACCGCTATCCTGTACCGTTACATTTGGGTTATAGCCCATATTATGAGTTATTTCAACATAATGATAGGATCCAGCATTTTGAACCTGAGCAAGTGAGAATGGGTATGTCAATGTGCTTGTGCTCAAAAGGTAGTTTGTAGCCCCAGACCATGAGGCATCATTTGGCTTTGGCCCATAGAATCTGGTTGTTAGCTTGTCGTAATAAAAGTCTCCCTCAAATCCAAGGTTATCCGCTGGGACACCGTTTCCATTGAGGATTGTTTTACCTCTAGGACCTTGTGGGCCAGGGGTAACTACCTGAATTTTATTAACTTGTTCTGTTACTACTACTGTTGGATTGTTATTGTTATTATTAATTGGCATTAAATGGTTACCGATCTGCTCAAAGTTATGAATCCCTCAAGCAATTTGGTTTTATTCAAATTGCTGTCTGTTAACATAAGGTCATATGAAGACTTTGGATAGAATAATTTATTAGTTTGTGTCGGAGTCATCTTAACGGTTATCTTACCATTAGGCTGATCTATAATTATTCCACCAGCTGGTGATGTAAGACTAAAAGCTAACTTGCTTCCACCCTTAGTATCACGAACTTGTAACTTTGCGGAACAGTTTGTAAGATTGATCGGATCACCGTCGTTGTCTTTATATTCAACGGTAAATGTGAAGGTAGTGTTTTGATCCACTTCCCAATTTTTTTGTCCTGCCATATGCCAAAATCTCCTAAATAGGAAAACTCCTATGCTTATTTTAGCACAGGAGCCGTCCTAACTGCTTATTAAATTTTACTTCTTTGTAAAGCCAAAAGCTGGCTCATTTGTATTTAGAGCCTTCAAGATAACAGGTAGCACTGCTGCTAGTCCGCCCTTAATTAGGTCTCCTGGGTCAGTGTTTCCAGTCATGTAAAGAGCGATGGTTGCACCTAGAAAGTGACGACCATAGCTTGACAATGCTGCGAGAATTTTCTCCTGCATAGTTACCTTTCCATCATTGTTTAGATCTTGTTTCATTAGATCCTCCTATTTCTGGGCATTGTGCCCAGGAATTTTGGGTGTTACCCCAATTCTTATTATATACCTATTAAGCGGAAATGTCTACAATCTCACAATTTCCGTCTGAAGTACAGGCAAGGGTGGCATTTGTAGATGTACCGTCTTCTGTCTCATAAAATGATAAATCTTCCCAACGAATATCGTTTGGCATCTTTGCAAGTAGCGCCTCGTATTCTTCTTTAGAAACTTCCTGGTAAGGAGCTTGCTTATATGTGTGATCTGAATGAGGGAGGAATGAAATTCCAGATACCTCATCAAAATGCTTATATACCCAAGCACCAACTTCCATCCATTCTTCTTCCTTTACAGAAACTGTAATAGACGGCTTATGCTCACACCATGCACGTTGATAAACTAACCATGTATTTAAATGATCTAATGCTGTAAGGTCAGATCTTGTAATTGCACCTTCTGGTGCCTTTACTGGAAATGAGAATACGTATGTATCATTTGGCTTCATCACATCGTCTTCTACTGGGATTCCAACTTCCTTCAAAAATGTTGAGATTGGGTCTCCCTTTGAACCACGAACTGTACGAATATAATATTGTGAATGCCATGGATGCATTCCTGAAGATACCCCGACCAATTGGGACACTGTTCCAGAAGGCTTTACACATGTAATAGCTGCAGACTCAGGAATCCCAATTTTCCCTGCCTCTTCTGAGTTAATTGTTCTTGCATACTCACGAAGTCCTGCAAGGGTTGACTCTAGTTTATCTAAGCCTTGTTTTCCTGAAAAAAACTTATGTCCAAATTGTCCAGTTAAAGATACACCTAGTAGACGCTCTTCTTCTGTGTTGTCCTTCCAAATTTTACGAAGGTACTTAAAGTCTGTTAGGGTTGATTGCCATGTACCAAGAATTGTTGCAAGACGGACTTTATTCGATACATCTTCAACTGTATCCTTTTCACGTAGTACGACTTCTGAAAGATTACAAAACTGATAAGGACGGAGAATAATTTCTGAACACGGATTGGTACCGTAATGGATTTCAGGGTCTCTACGACCATACTTTGCTGCTTGCGCCTGCGCTGCTGCAACATTATAGATTCCACGTTCCCCAGACTTTGAGTCATAAAGATTTTTCCATTCTGCTATAAATTGTTCCATCTCTGGTTTGCGTGAATATGCAACAGAGTTATTTGAAAGTGCACGTTGTGTATTATTTTCCCACCAGTTACCTGACTTTGCTGCAGCCATTTCAATATCGTTAATATTAGAAAGAGAAATCATTGCTGAACGACGTACTCCACCAACAACTACTACCTCTCCAATCTTACACATAATGTCATGCGCCTCAATTGGCTTAAGCTGACGACCTGCAGCATTTTTAAACTTTGCAATAGTAAAATCAAAAAGGTTAACAAGTGGTTGTGGTCCAGATGATCTTCCGCCCATTGTCTTAAGTCGAGCACCTGCTGGTCTAACCTTAGAAACATCAATAGATGGAATCTGCCCAGTCCATAAAAGCGCTAGAAGTTCACGATATGCTTTTGCCCAACCTTGTTTAGAATCTTCTACAACAATGACAGTAGTTGATTTCTCAAATGTCTCTGGGACGGCAGGAAGCTTATTAACATACTTGTACTCAACAGAGAAACCTACTCCTGTTCCACACATAAGAATATACATAGTTTCATCAAATGAACGTGGTGAATCTACTGGAACAAATGAACAGTTGTATCCTGCCACATTATCTCTTTCCAATGCTGCACCTGAAGTCATTACAGAACGCATTGAAGGCATCACGTTTCTGTTGAAGACTGCATCCTTAAGTTCTTTAACCAACTTATCTGATGGCTTATAGTTATGGTTCTTATCTAGATGAGCTAACATAAAGTCAAAGTATCTATCTACTGTTTCGCCCCATGTTTCACGACGGCCTTCCTCTGGAATCCATCTTGCATAACGAGATAACGCAATGAAATTTTCATATGGGTTTGCAATAGTCTTTGACATTTTTAGTAACACCTTTTCTCCGCCTTGCGGTTATATAAATTTTGAGTTGAAATCCAATTCTACCAAACTTCTATACAAAGGGGAAGGGGTTATTGTATTTTCTTAAAAATATTTTCAAAAGCCTTATTAGTCAACTGATCCCAATTATATTCTTGATGTATTTCAGTTGACTGAGTAAAGTAATATCCTGAATAAGCTTTAAAGTTATCCACAGCATCTTGCATTACCTCAAGTAGGTGTTCAGGGTTTGGTTTATAAACATCTCCTGGGTGCATTAGTTCCCAAGGCGACTTTATAATAGTAGAGTTTAGCTTTAAAGGTCCTAAGTATTTAGAGTAATGTGCCCAATCATGTGTAGAAATTGTTGGCATTCCAGTAGCAAGTGCTTGTAAAGGAATAAAGCCAAAACCTTCGCCATAAGTAGGGTAAACTAATATGTCGTGATCATGATGAAGAGCAACTAAATCTTTATCGTCTAAAACCCTATCGTCTATTTTTATGTTGCTATACATTTCTTGCGGCAGTCCAAGAATACTACCGAAATCATCATATACTCTTACTCTGCTTTCTTTATAGACCTTAAGAGTTAAAGAATAATTTGGATTATTGCCGAATAGTTTTATAAAAGCATTTATTGTTTCTTGGCCACCTTTTCTAGGTGCTGGTTCCCCAATGTGTAAAAATTTTATTACATTTCTTTTTTCACGTTTTTTAGGAACCCATATGGGATCAATTCCATGAGGATAAACATTAGATATCTTAAATCCATTATTCTCATAAACATTTTTACACCAATCTGATGTTGTCCACATTTCATCACATGCATTTATTTTGGCTTCCCAAGAATCTGGAATTATTGTAGATTCCCACGGTGTATAACCAATTTGATATTGATATCTATGTAGTTTATATAATGTAGGTTGAGAAAAATTAATTTGAATTTTGGCTTTTGGATTTTGATAAGTAAGCCTGTGTCCCATTTTTGTCAAGGACTCCGCCATTTTAAATCCCGCATGACCATACCCGTTTGAAGTTGTAAGATTCCCTCTAGGTGTAGAATAAGATATTTCCATGATTTCTTTCTAGTTGACTGGGTTGACAGGGTTATCTAATCAATGATACTATTATAGTTCGTTATCTCTAAAGGAGGAAATGCCAATGGAGAATATCAAACAACGTTTGAGCGAAGTTGCTCATAACTGGACGTATATAGGAATGATAACATTATTTCTATTTACTGTCCAGCCTGGGCCACAACCATCTCAAGCATTGCAGGTGGAAACACCTAAATCAACAGTACAACTAAAGAAAGAAACCTTAGAGAAGTACAGCACTACTGTGTACAAGCCTTCTGAGATGCTTACAGACAGAGAACTAAAAGAACTCTTATCAGCTGTTGGCTTTGAAGGAAAAGCCCTTAAACAGGCTTGGGCTATTGTTAAGGCAGAGTCTAATTCAAGACCTATGGCTTACAATGGTAACAGGAAAACTGGAGACAGTTCCTACGGAATTTTTCAGATTAATATGTTGGGTGAACTCGGCATTGATCGTAAAGAAAAATTTGATCTAAAGTCAAACATTTTATTGTTTGACCCAGTAATAAACGCAGAGATAACGTATTATATGACTAAGGGCGGCTTAGATTGGTCATCCTGGTCTTCATTAGGTGGAGACCGATATAAGGAATTTCTAAACAAATTCCCAAATTAGAAAGGAAGGTACATGAAGATACAATATGTGTCTAAGTACCTTTCGCTCTCAGAAGAGGGCCTTGTTCCTAGACTTGAATGTCCTATGGATCAGGGCCCTTTGATGTGTAACGAAAGTAATGACGGTATAATTTATCTATACTGTTTATCTTGTCAGTATAAAAACAATATTGGTTTGGAGCTATATGGAAAAATCAAAAGAGCCGTCGATTCAAATTAATACTGACGGCGGACAAATAAAAGAAACAGACCAAATGGGTCGTGAGAAGTTTTGGGAAGATTTGGGTAGGCCAGATGACAGAAAATGAACAACCACAGAATTTAGAAGATAATTTGCCTATGGTAAATTATATTATGCTGCACAGAATTTATGATTTATTGACACTAATAGCAAATAAACTAGTTGGTCCAGAAGATGTGTCTAAGATGGTTCAATATCATGACCAGGGATTTCTTTTAGGTCCGTCTCCATCATTTACACCACAAGGCGAAAATGAAGAAACTGTATCTTGATCAAATAGCCTATAAGATGAATAGGGCGGAAAAAACAGATTACGAAGACATATCAAAATCCTCTGAAGCTTTAAAGTGGATGGTAGAAAAAGTAGAGTCTTATTTAAATAAATGCCTAAATGTAGAAGATGGCCAATGTAGCCTTACGTGGAAGCATGAGGATTGCAAGGTACTTATGGATATTTTGTATGACCTAACTGAAGATGTAAAATATAAAGAATCTTTTTGGAGATTTGATCCAAAGCAAGAACATCTTTGGGACTAA
>Ga0209358_10000532_pt1 | contig 33190 bp, 17 predicted proteins | sample LauGreFa1BDMLBSN_2_FD_187574 | JGI IMG/M metagenome (GOLD analysis project Ga0209358, IMG submission 187574) | Freshwater lake microbial communities from Lake Michigan, USA - Fa13.BD.MLB.SN (SPAdes) (version 2) | ecosystem: Environmental > Aquatic > Freshwater > Lake | place: Lake Michigan, USA... | reverse complement strand
ATTGAAGATCCATTAATTGTATGTATGAAACTTCATCAACTAATTTTGAAAGCTTTACATACTCTTGTCCTTGCTTTTCAGTCAAACCTCCGTATTCTTTAATCCATTCAAGCTCTTCAAGTGTTGACTCTGTTTTTGATTTAGACTTTACTAGATCCATCTTCCATCCAGTTACCTTACCACCTTTTCCAACAGCCTTATATTTTTCAAATTGGGTTTCTGTCAGGGAGTTGTTCTTTGATAACTTTATTATGTTCTTTGTTACGGTATTGACATCACGTGGAACTATTCCTAGTGCAAACAAAGCTTCAAATATAACGGCATTCTTAATGTTATCCTGATCTTTTGGAAGCAAGAATCTTTCTGACTTTTTTCCCATGTAGTCATCAGTATATTGTCCTGTATACGCTGTGTTCATGTTATCAATTAGTTCCTTGTATGTGTCATACCCAATACCAATTGTACCGTATGACTTTTTTTCATCATTAAATAATTGATACTCATGATCCTCTTTGTATTTTTCAATAAAATTTTGCTTTTCTTCATCATTCATTTTCTCTTTACCTGAAGCCTTAAGCATTAGATTTTTCTTGGACACAGCTTCATCTATCATATCCTGATCTACTGACAATTGACTAAGCAATAAGTTTGCACCTCCGACAACAGTATTATCAGCTATTGGTATTGGAGAAAGAAAATCTGTCACCATAGATCTTAACGGATATTTTGTTGCGTTCTTCATCTCCTTAGATACCTCCATACCCAATAACTTTTCTTTTTCTTCATCGTCATCATCTGCAACTGCTCCAATTATTCCCTTTGCAATAGCAAGGTATCCAAGACGAATTGCTAGACCTATTGATTGATATAACGCCATTTCAAGTGGAAGAGATAATAATGACCTAGCAGCTATTATTTTGTCCTGCTTTGATGCACCACTATTAATTCCTAGAACCTTAATGTCTGATACCATTCTCGATTTTTGATTTAATGAGAATGATGCAAAAGGCAAGAATAATTTTCTCATAATCTTAGTTGTAGAATTTTGAGAGTTGAATACCTTACCAGCCATTTTAGCGTCAGATACATTTTGCTGTCTGTCTACCATAAGCATAGCATAGTCTGCTGCATCTTGGTTTACATTATGTGTAGCCCAATCAATATCTGTACTTTGATTGTTATTTGATAGGTACTGCTTGTAGTAAGAAATAAATGAAGACTTAGCGATGAATACATCTGGCTTAGATAGGCACCACTTCAACCATATTTGCTGTGCGTCTACAATAAAATTTGAAACTACCCTTGCACCAGAATTTGCTTTGTCTAATCTTCTATCAATGGACTCAATTGTTGATTGTGATTCTTGACCACGGTTGCTTATTGCCATCCCTAATGAATCGATCCACGCATTTGAAGCTGGTGTCAATATATCTATTCTACTAGAGTTTGCAAATGTACTTAGTGCAATTGGAAGTGTTTGCTTTACAATTTGATCTATTCCTCCTAGTGCCTTTCCTACACCAATACCACCAAGAAAATTGGTTAATTGATCAAGGTAGTGCATTGTGTCAGATGGTCCAACTCTCTTATTTTTAGCGGCCTGTATATATTCAGCTATTCTTTTTCTAAATATATCTCTGTCCTCTTTTGTTGGTATTAACTTGTTAAAGTTTTTTGAGTTTATAAAACCATCTATCCTTCTTATTGCAGCTGCTGTATTCACATCAATAAGTGCTGCCTTATATGCAGATGAGTTATTAATATCAAAATCTAGGCTAATATATCTATTTGCCTTTGATACTTTTGATGCAGATGGTCTGTTTGATTCCATTAACACCCCTGTCTTATTCTTATCTAGAAATTCTATATCCCTACCAAATGCACCAATATTTTTAGGTTCAATTATTTCTTCTAGATTTGCTTTGTCTAGTAATTTATATCTGTCTGTACTGTATGAAGTATCACTACTAAGCATCGTATTATAAACAGAAAGACTTATGTCTGATAGGTCATTATATGTAGTCCCCCATTGATTTATCCACCAACCAACAGCAGATCTATTAATTTTATCTGCGTTAGCGTGTATAATATCAATATCTCCAGACTCTACGTTAAGCTTGTCGTATACCTTTTGGTATATTTCACCCATTTTTTGCTCCTTACTGGATCCTTCTAATAGACTTTTAACGCTTTCTTTTAGTACCTCTACTCTTCTTTTAAGTTCTTCTGCTTGTTGTGTTACAGTTCCTGATACATTTCTACTTAAGAATGCAAGCATACCTCTTTCATAAACATTTTCAGCATCGTTGAAACTTTTACCATTTGGCTTTGTCTTTGCATATTGCTTAAAGTATACATCAACAGTAGTATTAAACATTTTTTCTGCTTTGTTTACTCCATTTATTAATGCAGTCCAGCCCATTTTTTTAGCTACCATAAGTCCTTTCTTTGCACCTACAAATAGTTTTTCAAATAGTATTGGCATTGATGCAATTTGTTCAGACATGTATTGCCCTACCTTATTGCTAAAGTATTTTCTAAGTGGACTAGCGACAACATTGTCAGCTATTAAGTTTTCTAACTCAATTGCACCTTCATGTTTCTCTATTACAGCCTCAACAGAGCTTGTTATGTTATTGTTTATAAAGTTATCCATTGCCTCAGCAATAAATATTGCCTCTTTAATAGACACGTTATTTATATCAATGTTTAGCATTCTAGATATCAGGTCAATATTTTTATCAGTTAGAGCTACCTCTTCACCAGTCATTGGATTAATCTTATATTTAAGAATGTCTTTTATTATTGCAGACATTGTGTCTATACGTCTTGATAAAAATGTTAGTATGTCTGCCTCATAATCAGCATCATCTGCTTCTTCTTTTAGTGAGTTTATAATTGATTCTATATCGCTTAACGACATTTTATCATCTATTACTCCAGCATCAACCAACTCACTATGCACAGCAAGTAGTTCTTCTTTTAATATTCTTTCTTGATTTTCTATTGCATCATTTGTAAATTCTGATACTGAATCAATGTTCATTGACTCTCTCATGTTTACATCAAGATCTTTTCTATTTACTCTAGACGGCTTAATTGCATTCTTAACAATTTCTGCCATCTCTAGGTATTTCTCGATATCATCTACCATTGATGGGTCTATCTTGCTAAACTTCTTAGCCATACCAACCACCTCAGCCTGTATATCTCCCTTAAGCAATCTTCTAATTCCTTTTCTAAATGAAAAAGCTCTAGACAATCTTTCTTGATAGTCTGCCTTTTCAAATACTCTAGCAGCATAGTCTGCAAGTCTACCTACCATTACTTGGTTGTCAAGGTTTACTACACTCACTCTATTTATTATTGTTGCTGCTTGCTTTACAGTTAATCTCCCAAGTTTTACTAGGCCCTTTATTGTAGCTGCAAGCATCTTTCTTTTTTGGTTAAGGTCACCCTTAGCCTCTCTAGCTGATTTATTCCAAGCAGTAAAGAATTCTTTACGTAGAGCATTAACTGTCTTTGTTTGTGTCTCTGGTTTTGGTTTACCTAATATCTTAGCTACAGATGGGGCCTTCTTTAATTTTTCTCCAAAGAATGCCTTGATCTCTCTAACTGCATCTTCTCTTGCTGTATCATCAGCGTTTACATACCAATCAGATTTTTGTAAGTCACCAAGGGAAGCCGTAACTCCTTGTTGGTGAGAGTTCCCTCTTTTCTCTACAGACAGTTCATACTTATCCTTTGCCTTTTGAATGGCTTCCTGTTTAGTTGTAGTCTTCTGGAACTTAATCTTACTTCCAGACTTATCTAACAATGGCTCATCAGATTTAACTACTTTATTTGTAGTCTCATCATATTTACCATACACAGTAAATCTATCTGAATTTGGAGATGCTTCTATTGCATTTTTTGCGTAAACCAAACCACCAACTTGAATAACTTCATCTGCCGAAATAACTGGTGCACCATTTGCTCTATTCCAAAAGAAGCTATGTCTAAATGGATTCATGCCTATCTGCATCCAGCTTGGATCGTTCATAATTTCTTCAACCATAGCTTGAGCATTTAATCCCTGCTCTTCAGCTGTCTCTCCTGGGATGTCTACCATCTCACCTTCCATTCTAGCAAATGTGCCTTTTGGATTAAATCCAGCTGCAATATTTAATGCTATTCTAGGGTCTGTTGTAAACTCAACATTCTTTAACCTTGCAGCATTTCTATAAGAAATTACATTTCCATTCTTTACTCTTCCATCATGTACAGTTACAATCCATGCGTTATTATGCAAGTAAGAAGGTATGTCAAGTCTAAGTCCAACTCTTTTTATTTTTTTACCAAGTTCATCTACAACTGGAGCCATCAATTTGCCTGCCTTTTGACCTAGTGCTTTAATCATGTGCGACAATGTTGATGGTGCAAATAAGGTACCAATTGATCCAATTGGAGAATATTTTTTTACTGCATCCGCATATTCACCCTGATTAATTTTACCCTTAGCTAAATCAATTGCAACAGATCTAAGGTTATTGCTATTTTTTGCGATTGGACTGTTCATCATGCTTTTAACAGGAGTAGCAACCCAATTTTGTGTTAACTGTTTTTTAATCTTAGAAGGAGCTCCTTCTTCGACTGCAAAGCTAGGCAACAGACCAATCTTTTGCTCTGCAAACTTCATCTCATCGTACACCTCTCCAACCATCTGGTTGGCCTGATCTATCTTGCCTTCTTTACGAAGCTGTCTAGCCTTCTCTCTCTTCTTAAATGCAGCGTCATTAACACCACTAAAATTAACCCAGCTATTTTGACCTCTTGTTTCAGTTGTCATCGCTTTTTTAGCTTCTGGTGAATACATCTCAGAATGAACTCTCCACGCATTTTCTTCTCCTATTGGTCCAAAACTATTACCTAGTTTGGCATGACCAAAGAAGTCATGCACAAATCTAAAGACATCATTTATTAGCAATGTCTCTCCATTTACATCTTTTCTACCAGAGTCTTTAAGTCGTATGTCTTCTTCTCTTTGTTTTTCAGTAATTGGTGTCTCTCCAAATCCAGACTCTGTTGAGAATATCTTCATTCTATTATTGTCTCTAAGATCATTTATCATGTCCTCAGAAGAAGAGTATGGCTCGTTGTTATTTATCTCTAACTTGTATCCCTTTGCTGTTATAGCGTCATATTGATCTAAGGTTTCCTTTGCCATTGCCTCATAAGCGGCCTTTACTTCAGGGATATTAGGATCATCTTTCATCTCATCAAAAGCGTCAGATATATTTTTAGCTCGATCTTCGTCTAGCTTTGTTATCTTTTCAACAGGTGTGTATTCTTTTCCTATTGACTTCATGTACGACTTTGCTATGTCAAGTGCCTGTTTTAATGGCTCGTTAAATAGCTTGTTACCAGCTACTGGTGCTGTAAGTTTATCGGTCTTATTCTTTTGGAATTTGATTTTGGATGATTCTTCAATATCATTTATATCTTCATTCTGAACAGATGACCCTTCTTCTTCGGCTTTTATATCATAATTAAATTTCTCTCCAGATGACTTCCAATTTTCATATGTATAATTAGCAGCATCTTCATAACTAATTCCTTCAATTTTAGCTTGAACTCCAAGTGTCTTATAAAGATTCTTTTCAAAATACCAAAGTATAGCTTGAACGTCAGCAATACTTAACTCATAACCTTCTTTATTTAATTTATTTACTGTATCAGATACAGTATCATACATAAATTGTCTGTCATTTTTACCAAATGGGGCATCATTTAAGTTTTCAAAAGCTGTTTTATATATAGTATTTGCTGCCTTTTCTATCTCTGTTCCATTTTTATATCCTTTATTAGCGTATGAATCTCTATATGATTTAACAGCCAATAAAGCCTCTTCATTACTCATCCCTGGACTTTCAAGTAATTTCTTAAATCTATCTAACCCTATAGCTTCACCTTTTTTATTAAATCCTTTATTAATAGATGGTATTAGTGTACCTCTATATCTATTAAACGTTCTTGACCACCACCTATCTAATGTAGGATATGCCTCATTACCAGATAAATTTGAGTAAAACATTCCTAATTTAGGTCCAAATACAGATGCAGCAAATGGAGCTTTAAAACTTACAGGCCAACTAGTTTCTAAAGGTTTAAGACCTTCTATTTTTCTCTCTTTATTTATCTCGCTAATAGATTTAACTTCCATTAAGTCTTTTTTAATAGCAGCTATATCTCCATTATATTTATCTAATAAATCATTTATTCTTTTTAAATTAGCTTCAAAAGAAGATACTCTTTGACCAGGAAGTGTTTTTGGCATTACTCCATTTTTCTTATAGTAATCATATGCAAAAGAAGCTAACTTAAAGTTACTCATAACTTTTTGCCCATCAGAAGTTATAGCAACTAACATTGTAAATAAATCTCTTGCATTCTGATCAGTCTCCATTTCTGGAAAAATCTTAGACATTCTATCTATTGATTTTTGGTATAGTTTTCCATACCATCCTTTTCCACTTCTATCTCCCATAAGTTCAATAAAGTATTTAACTTCATCAACCATCCAATTAGATATTTTTTTTCTTGCCTCAGGTGAATTATCTTTTTGGCTTATTGTACCATATTTAGATCTTTGTCTTGCCTCTAACGACTCTCCAATTTTTCTAGTTATATTCTTTCCCTTTTTTAAACCAAACTTCTCAAGGGATTCTTTTCCCTTCATAATATCTACGGCCTGCTTCTTAATTTTACCATCTTTACCTTCAGCAGATAGATCTTTAATCTCCTCCCCAGTCCTAAGTTTCTTAGACATGGTATTAATAAAGTCAGCAGCGTCTTGTGCATTTGCTGATGCAGAAAATATAACTGGCAACCCTAGCTTCTTAGCGATATTATTTATCAATGTTTTGAATTGCTGTAGCTTTGTTGTAGTTAATTCTTGTTCTGCCTCAGATAGTATTCCTGTAAGTTCAGCTAGAAACTCATCAGACTTTAATAAATCATTTAGATATACAACATACTCATCAGTTTCTTTTTCGTTCATGGCAGCTTTACCACTTGCTATTCTTTTTTTATTTTCTTTTTCTATTTCTTTCTTAAACTCTTCTTTTGCTGTTTCATATTGAGAAATAAAGTCTATTAACTTTGCTTTAATTTTTTTATCAGATATAATATTTTTAAGGCCTTTTGCCATTAATAATGTAGCTTCAGAACTCATTCCCATTTTTTCAGTTAACGCATGAAATGCTTCATGGAATACTGTTTTAATTGTTGCAGACTCTAAGTCAATATGAATGGCACCGTCTACATATATACCACTTGATTCTGCAATCCCAGTCTTTTCTTCTTTTGTTAATTGTTGCTTTGATGATTGTTTTTTTAATGAATCAACAGCACTAACCAATTCTTGACCATTATTGTGTATGTATATCTTAACTCCAGGCATCGCATTTAAAACCATTTTAGCGGCTTTCACAATCAACTTATGAGCCATTGTTTTTTGTTTTGATGCAAACTCCCTAACATTTTCTTTTGTCAGTAAGTTGTTTGTTGTCTCAGCTGTAGCCCCAAATACATTGGGCATTCTTCCTTCCTTTAACGCCTTAGAGATTTCTCTGTGCTGCTCTGGAGTAAACTTCATTGGGTTCTCACCAGTTGCTCCAGTCTTAATATTTTCAAATGTTGCTAGATCAAATAATGATTCCTGACCAGCAAGCCTTGCAAACTCAAGTGCTTGTTCTCTTGATGTTTCAGGAACCACAACACTAAGGTCAATTGATACTTGATTGCTATTAGGAAACTTATATATTCCAGCCTTAACGACACCAGCATCACCTATCATTTTTTGACGCTCTGCAACAAAGTCGGCAACCATTTCTGGAGTCAATTCTTCTGTTGTAGTGTTCATGCTGTCAACTGGAACAACTAAACCAACACCCTCATACTTAGTACCGTCAATATTGAATGTAGCACCGTCTTCTGACTCAGGCGTAAGAGATTTAACTCTATCTACCTCAGCTGTTGTGTTGGTTGTTATAACAGGCTTGTCTATTGCAACTTCACCTGTAGTATCTAATAGAGGACTAATTAACTTGTCATACTTGTCGTATATCTTATTGTACTTAGCCAACACAGTTTTTGGCATGAGAGTTTTATCTATCTCACCATTTACTTTGTAGCTTTCTATTTTAGGTATGGCCTTAAGAAGTTCAGCCTGTTCTTGTTCTCTTAAAGTTGCTACTTGATCAGATTTTTGCGTAGTCCCTAAATCAGCTAGTTCTGCATCATATTTAGCATTGATAAACTCACCTACAGTCTGATCGCTTCCTGCTGAATAAACTTCATTAAGTTCTTCTTCATTATAAGCACTAAGATCTTCTTCTCTTCTTCTTTCTACATCATCTTTAGAGGCTACTTCTTGCTGTACTTTGCTTGCGACAGTGCTATCGCCACTATCTGCTTCATTGATCGTGGTTTCCCGTTGTCCCCCTTGGCTGACCCCGTCTTTTTGTTGTCCTTCACCAGTTCCCTGATATTCGCTGATACCGCCTTCTGCTGTACCTTCTTGTTGCTTGATGTTGTCTTCTTTAGTGGCATTTTCTGATGTTGTTTTTAGTGCTTCGTTTATTTCTTTTATTCTATTTGTTTCCTTTACTACTAGATTAGGATCTTTATCTTTTATTTCGTTTTGTATTATTTCTCTTTCTTGTAGTAAAGAAAAAGCTTCTCTTTGAGACTGTGTAGTTAATGAAGCTGGTATTTTTGTTAAGACAGAATATGATTTATTCAATTCGTCTATCTTCTTGTTCATTTCTTCAGGCGAAATTTTTCCATTCTTTTCATCCTCCTTTATACTAGCTATCCATCCATTCCTTGATTCAGTATTTAAAACAAGGCTTTTATATATATCAAACTTATTGTTTGATAATATATTTACAATATTATTTTTTACTGAGGCACCAGCAGATGTCATTCCACCAGCCAAGGCACCTAGCTTAAAGGCATCCCATCCTTGACCTATTAATGCAGTCCATCCACCAGCCTTTGTTAGGTCTTCTGCGTCTTTAAAGTATTCCTCGTTGAAGTTATCGTTCTTTAATATTTCGTTAACAGCAAACTTTTGAATACCCTCAAATTCTTGTTGCATAAATTCAACATTTCCCTCAGAAACACCACCACCTGCAATTTTAATTAAACCTTTTGCTATTGATGCACCTATGTTTTTTTGTATTGCTGAATTTAATTCAATTAAACCAGCATTCTTAGGTAAGTTCTTAAATGTTTTTGTTACTATATAGTTAGCAAACTTATTGAATAATGGATTTTTTCCAGCACCAACGGCAACATCAAACCCCCACTTTTCCATTTGACCTATAACAAGACCATATGGAACTGATATTAATTTCTTTTCGTTTTCGTTTAAATGATCAAAATCTGGACCTCTCATTTGATCCTCCATTGCATTGTATGACATGGAGAAGAATGCAGCTGTACTTCCAACCTTTCCCAGTGCACCACCTGTTGCAGCGGTACCAAAGCTTTCTGCTACAGCGTTTAAGGCTTGAGGAATCATACCTCTGTTTTCTGATCTTATGTATTCTTTATTTGTTCCAGTTATATTTTGCCAACCTAAATCATATTTTTCTTTAGCAAAATCTTTTACTTCAGCCTGTGAAGAATTGGCAATTTGAGCATCAGTTAATCCTTTTGCTTTTTTTTGTTCGTAATTTCCATCTATTAATTTTGCAAATTTTTCATCGCCAATCATAATATTTAATCCAGACAAACTATAATCTACGGCAGTTAATGCTAAATTAGCTACACCAGATGCAAAAGACTTTACAAGTGCTCCTATAGTACTTCCCTTTTCTTCTGGTGGAACATTTTTTTGAATTAACTCTTCAGCATTAGTAAGTTTTTGAATTCTATTAGATATTCCTTGTGCTCTTTTTTGTTTTATGATAATGTCTTTATATAGTTTTGATAAATCATCATTCTCTTTATCAAATTCTTCTTGGGTCATCTTGCCAGTAGCTACTCTTTCTTTAAATAACTTTGTTTTTTCTTCGTATGACTTGATGTCTTTATCAATAACATCTACAGAACCTTTTTTTATCTCATTTTCAATAACAATTGATTCTGTTTTAGCCCAATCTGAAATCATGTTTACTCTATCGCTGGTCATCTTAATTTTACCATTAGAGTTAATCATTGCGTCAATGTAACTTTCAGGATCCTTTATATTTTCAAGACCTTCTTTTTCTCTTTTTGTAAATAAATTATAACGAAGAAATTCTTTTGCTATGCTTGATGAGTTTGATTTAGATAGGTCAATTGTTATTGAGTTTTCAAGTCCTTCATCATCACCATTCATTCCTGGAAAATACGAGTTAATGGTTAGCTCATTTCCCTCTTGATTAAAACCAAAGTTTGAACCATATAATTCTTTTTTTAGAAATTTATCTACGTCCCTTTTATTAAGGTCTATCTTGTCTATCTTATTTATTTTTGATAGTTGTTTCATCTGAGACTCACCAATAATGTTAGCGGCCATATCAACAGCTTCTTGTGATTTTATTGGGTCTAATCTCTCTCTTGGTTTTCCATTATCATCTAACCAATATAAATATGTTTCTTCTGTTACGGGATTTTTATAGAAATTCTCATTGTCCTTTCCCTCTTGTAGCATGTAAAGCTTTCCTTCAAAAGTTGCAGGCTCTATTTTTTCTTCAGGAAGTATAGAATCTTTAGCTTCTTCTTGCTCAAATGCTCGTGTTTTTTCTGTAGGTATTGTTTGGTCAATTGGTGTAACAGTAGCACCTTTCCAGCGTTCTTTTGGTAAATCTGGATACGCTTTGTTTACTTGTTCTTGAGTTGCATATTGTGATTCAGGAATTTCTTTAGCTTGATTTGAATACCAATCAGTTTGAAAATCGCTTGCCAATACGGCCTGCTTGTCTAGTATTCTTTCTCTTGCTCTGACATCTCCCTTTGATAGTGGAATATAATTCTCTCCAATTTTTTTTAGCCAAGAGTCACCTTTTTTTCTGTATAGTGCCCCAGGATTACTTGGAAGAATGTATATAGAAGGCTCCAATTGCCCTGTAGTCGTTGTGGATGACGGCTCCGATGAACCAACTTCCGAATCTGATTCCGTACTTTCGACTTGGCTTTTTTTTTTAATGATTGGCGTTCCAAAATACTCTAACTTGAAAGTCTCTGGATCAAGACTAGTCATTTTATTAGTCTGTAAATATGAATAAAGCTTTGAAAATTTCTCGTCATTCTGAGAGTATTCATTATAAAAAGAATTCTCATCAAGGCTTGTCATGTTATTGCCAAGCAAATAATTATATAGTTCTTTGTATTTATTATTCATTAGTCGAATGTTGTTTTTGTTTTTGATTTAGTTCCTTGATTGTAGTATGGTTCTTGTGCTTTAGTGCTGAATATTTTATACATATCAGATGAAGTTTTTAGTCCTGTAAAAGTTGGGTTTTTAGCTCCAATTTTTATTGCACTATATGATTTTGTTGAATTGTTCCATATAAAATCATACTGATTACCAGAAGCGATTTTTAATTTTGCTGCTCTTTCAGAAAATTCACCAGACATTATTTGTTTTATTTCAGCACCCTTTTTCTGAGCATTAATTTGAGCGTCAGTAAGTCCACCTTCACTAGGGCTAGAAGTAGTTGAGGCTTTTGATGGCTCATCTTCAATTACCTTCTTACCTATTTGTGCATTTATATTATTTTCAATTATTTCTTTTGCTCTATCGCTCTGATCTTTTGTTATTAATGGTCTCATTACACCATTTCCGTCTCTTGAATTCTGTATCATTGTCCAGCTATTCTCCTCAATATACTTATTTGACTCATCTTCTGTCATTGGATCTTCACCCATTTTTTGACGAGCAGAATTCTGTTCTGAAATCATTTTATTTATTACTGATTTTCTTTCATCCTGAGTAGTCCAGTATTCAATTTCATACTCAGATTGATTATCGTCAAGAATACTAGCAATAGCTTCTGGAGTAGGCATAATAGACGCAGTAAGAGTAGACATAGCCTTAGCAAGAAATGGATTCATTCCCTTTCCACTTGTTGTTATTGTGCCTTTTTCAAGTATATAAGGCTCCCAGTTCTTTACACTATTTGATACAAGTTTATTGACGTTTACTTTGTTTGCCTGTAAGTTTTCAGGGTTGTTAAGTGCTGCTCCTGTAACAAGTGTACTCGGATCAACAAGCCCAGTCTGTTCATTAAGAATTCCAGACATTATGTTTCCCGTTTGAGGGTCTATAAATGCTTTTTTATTTTTTAGGTTTCCGTATTCTGCAAGCTGTTTTATCTTGTACAGCTCATAACCTGATGCTAGTACCTCTCCATCCTCACCTGTAAACGATCTTTTTAGAGCCTCCTGTATTCTTGAGTTAAATGTTTTTGTTGCGGTTCCAAATTGTGCCCAGTTTGTCATTAGATTGTTCATCCTATTTCTGTATTCAGCAGGTTTAATCTCTCTATTTTTTAGCTGGGTATTCCATGTTTTCATAACTGATCTTCCCTGCTCAGATGCAGACAATACAAATTGATCTAAGGTCGGATCAGCATAACGATCAACAGTAGATACTATCTTCTGATTTTCAATATTTATGTTGTCTAGTACTTCTCTTTCTTGTTTACGTTCATCTGAAATTCCAGTTATTGTGTCGACAAGGCCACTAGTCATCTTAGCCCAGTCTAGGGTGTTATCAGGTGGAACATATCCAAAGTAGGGGTTATTTCTTCTCATAGTTTAATCAGTTATTGTAGGCATACCTAATCCTGTAGTATTCCATTGTATATTATTTTGGTATGATTTAATTGGAACTTCTTTCAGATTTACAAGAGCTGTAGTATTTGCATAAATATCTGGAGTCCCTGTAGTTGTAGTCTTTAATTTCCCTTGAATCTTACTTCCAGCTTTAACAGCTTGACCTGCCGATGCAAACATTCCCTCTATCGCTGCATTTCTATTGGTCTCTGCCTGTGCTCTTTTCTCATTTTCTGATTGTACTTCCTGTGAACCAATCATAAATTCTCTCTCTTGCTTTCTAGCACTTATTCCCATCTCAGCCTCTGCCTGCATGGCATCTCTTCTGAATTTTGCCTCGTCTGCCTGTGCTGCTAGTTGTAGGTCTTGCTCGTTTCCTGCTTGCATAATCTGTCCAACTCCACCAATAACTCCTTCAGCACCAGCACTTTGTGCTGCTGATAATGCTGATGCACTTCTTTGTGCTTGAGATTGTTGTGCTAAATTAAATCCAAGCGTTGGAACTTGAACCTGCTTGAATGCGTTTGTTTCGCTTATTTTTGCTAGATCATTCTTAGCTGCTTGAGCAGCATTAGATGCCGCTCTCATGTCTTTACTTGACTTTATAGCCTGTGCTGCACTCATTCCAAGTCCTGCTACTGCTATCGCTGCTCCTGTTACTGCTGCCATTTTTTTTTATTCAAAGTTACTAAAAAAAATCCTATAATGTCTTAATCATTTCTGTGCACCTAGCACTACCCTTTACAAATCCACAACTTGAGTATGTATTTATAAGGCTTTCATTCTTTAATGATGTGTATATGTACTTGTAGTCTCCAGAATCTTTAACCAATTCTATCAATATATTTATCAGGTATAGTATAGCCTCCTGTCTGTCTTTCTCTCTGTAGTTAAAGTCTGACACTATAAATTCAATCCAAGCTGTTTTTGAGTTTGTTAGGTAAACAAATCCCCCACAAACCTCAACGCCATTGCTTGATACCATTACCCCACCTAAACCATTTTCAGGTAGCGAGTCTACACTAGGAGGTGTCCATCTCCAGTCCTTCCACCATGAACAAAATGTGTCATAGTCTGATTCATTTAACATTCTAAATTCCATTACATATAACTTTTAAATAAAGAGCTAGATATTGAATATAGTTCTACCTCACCAGCTAACTGTATTGATAGTTCAACCTCCATATAGTATCCACGCAAACCAAACGACTCAGCAATTGAATTTTTTACAATATAAACGTATCCAACACCAGCTGGAAATGTACCACCTGTTATTGTTATTGTAGTTGTAGTTGCAGATACTATGGTTCCTCTAAAAATATTATTAAAGAACACTCTATCACCAACCCCTAATTTTGTACCTATAACAAAAGGAAATGTAGCCGTTGTTCCAGCTGCACTAGTAGGGCTTGTATTTCCAACACCTTGAGTTGACAGAAGATTGTTGCTATTTGATGTTGCATTAGATGCCCTTATATAAGCATACCATCCGCCTTCTTTTTCAAGGTACTCATTATTTATTATACTTCCATTATCTAGGTCAGTAAGCATAGTTGCAGTCCAAGGACTAGTAGAGTCTAAACTTAAAGTTTTAAACATTTTAGTGCTTCCTGAGTCCTCGTTAAATATTGTTTTAATTGTAGATGGAAAAGAAGTACTATAAAAATTTCCTCTAGAAACCTGATTAGAATTTTGTTTCCATAAGCTTCCATCCTTCCAGCTATAAAATACATTACTCAGACCAATCATCCAATCTGGATAGTAATCCCAAAAAGAAGTCCATCCTTCAGCGTTGTCTGAATACGTTATTGTTTCTAAAGCCATACAGCAAATTTACGAAAATTAAATCAAACAACTATCGACAGACTCAATAAGTTTATAGTAATTATATGAGCACCTAGAATCAGATAGCTCTAATTTTTCATTAAACGGATATTTTTCCATGTAGTTGGCCTTATAAAACATCCCCTGATCAGAAGATGGAACTCCAGCATTATGGAAGAAACTTACATCATCCCACCTTGACATTGGACATGTAGCCCAGCAGAAATCAAACTCTGGCGGTACAACAACATGATGACCTAACTTCCATCCAGTCCATAGTTCTGCCCACATGCTTGCCGTCCAGGCTTGTATTCCATATGGATCACCGTCTGTCTTTACGTGCTGTAAGCTCAATAGCTTGTCGTATAGCTTAATTGAATAGTCTTCAACCATGGTCCAGTATTCGTGGTCAATATTCTTAAATAACTTTTGTGCTCCACCACTGTTTAATTGGTTGGACTTAACTACCGACTTGTCTATTCCTACAACGTCACACATTGCGTCTAAGACCTCTTCTCCCTTGCTCATTATATATTCGTAACCTAGGTATGAAACAGTGTCTGAGAAGTACCAATTGTCATCGTTTAAAAATTTTGAGAAGTCCATGTACCTTGTAAAAATAAAGTCAGCATCATGAAAGAATATAGCATCATCCTTTAGGTATGGGTGCTCCTTAAAATGTTTTTTTAATATGTGTGCTTGAATTGCTGGTAAGTACTTACACACTCCCATTGTATCTTCGTAAAAGAAGAACCTTACGTATGGAAATTTTTGCTGTATCTTTCTCCAAGATTCAGGTACAGATTCTTGATATCCAGCTACCACATCAATATTATTTCCGTTGTAACCTAGACCAATAAAATTTGTAAGGTATACCTCAACCTGCCACGCATAATAGTCTATTGCAGGTTGTGCAGACATCATCCTTAAGTTCATCATTCGCAAGTAAATGGACTAGACCAAGTTGACACACCATTCCAAATAGCACCCTTATTATTAACTACAAATTTATAATAACCAGGAGGAGCTATTATGGTAAATGCTTTATCAGTATATAATATGTCAACAAAAAATACACCCTTGGTGTAGTATTCAGCGATAAGGCCTTTGCCACATTTAGCTTTATCACCATCTATTAAAGCTACAAAAGAAAGCACAGCCTCATTTTTTGGCGGCATTGTTGTGGTACTTGTAGTTGTGGTTGTAGATGTAGTGCTAGTAGTAGTAGTAGTACTAGTGCTTGTAGTTTGAGACAAGCAATCAGAGCACTTATTAAATACAAACAAAATGCCTGAGTAAACTGTTCCAGTAGTAGTAGCAGTTGTTATTGTATAGCACAATCCATTTGCATCTCTTACAACCGTACCAACACCTAATATATCTATAGACGTGTATGAAAGTATTTGAGTAATTGCATTATTGTCACACCTAGTTGCTATACACTTTCTCAGAGGAATAGTTGTAGTTGTAGTTGTAGTAGTCGCAGTTGAGCACGCAATAACATTTATTACCTGACCAGTGTTTGATATATTTACAGCAAACTTAACAGTATTCAACATTATATACCACTTAAACTGCCCATCAAATGGTGTCGTCCCAGTGTTATTTGTGTACACAAAATCACCAACTACTGGAAGCGTTGACCCTCCATTATGATAATGGGTAGTATAGCTTGGAGACGCAAAGACACAGCTATTGTAAGCACTACTTGATATTGCATTTGTGGCTAATGAAAAAGATGTAAATGTTGGTGCAGTAGTTGTTGTAGTAGTAGTTGTTGTAGTGCTAATAGTAGTACACGCACTACAGCTTACATACTTTACAGCAGAGCTTACGATTAATCTATATGGATATCTAGCAGATACAACAGAAAGTATGGTCCAACAATTTAAGTCAACAGCCGTCTTAACTACATTTCCAACAACTATACCCTGACTACCTGTGTCTAATAGAGTGATCTCTACAGATGGGTCAATACATGACCTAGCATTGTAATAAGTTCCTGCTGGAACAGTAGTAGTTGTAGTAGTAGTTGTAGTGGTTCCACCACAATTATGAGTATCCATTACCGATCCAATAGCACTTATCCTTAACGCTACTTCTGCTTGATGGTACCAAAAACCTCCTCCATTAAAAGGTCTTAAGCCTTCATTATCGTAATAAATAAAGCTTCCCTTGCTTGGTAATTGCTGAAATTTATCTGGACCTATAAAAAACATGGTAGTAATAACTTTTCCAGAAGAACTGCATATTCCAGTAGTATCGTAATGAATATCTTTTATATCTATCTCTACTGGTCTACTAACTGCTAAATCAGGAACACTTACATTAATAGTCTTGTTTGGACTCGTGCCAAAAGAATTGGTTGCATTGATTGTTATTACATATTCTCCCTTTCGTGTATTTGAATCTATATCCCAAACTCCATTAGAATATATTGATTGTGAAACTGGACTACTTGAAACTAAAGTCCAAGAGGTTGGTCCTCCTATTGCGTGTACAGGCCTTTTAATAGCCCCTGCATTAGAAAATACAAGATCACCTTCATATATGTAAGGTACTGCAAATGGTCCATTTGAAAAACAATCGTCTATATTTGTAACTAAGCCATCATTATCAATGTTTATAAATATATTGTTTCCAATGTAATAGTTTAAGTTCTCTCCAATAAATACTACATTACTTGCAGAATAAACAATATCTCCAACAACTGGTGTCAGATTTAATCCATTATGATAATAAGTAGTAGTTGTAGACTTTCCACAAGGCGTATTATCTTTTGTTGGATTTATACTAAAAGATGTTGTGTATGGGTTTATTTTTTTTATTGACCATGATGACGTACTAAATGGTGATGACACAACTACAGACGCATCTAGAGTTCCTATATTTTTTACAGTAATTAACTTTCCTTTTCCATTATTTACAGCACCATTATATGGTGATGAAAGAGATATCTCACTAGGCAATACTCCAGCAGCAATTAAGTCATCATAATTTTGTTGTGTGTTTAAGCCTACATAACCAGTATCATTTTGAACCTCTCCATTTACTACAAATTGAAATCTAGTGGGTGCAGAAGTTACATTATAATCAATACCACACCTACCAGCATTATTATTAAAACTAATTGACATCGACCTATCACTAGTCACTCCAATGTATGACGCAGAGTTTAGTATTTTATCTGAATAGTCCCACAAAAAGTATGCATTTTCATAGTTATTTGGATTTAAAAATGTAAAATCACCAACAAATATTCCGCTAGTTAAAACAACTGGTATTTCTGTAGCCAGAGATATTATTTCATCTGTCTGTGATTCATTATATGATACATCTGATACAAGGTAATAAAGTTTATTATTTAATGAAGGAGCTAATTCTTTTGTTGTTCCTGTTCCACCGCTTTTAATCGTAACTAATTGACCGTGCACTGGTGATAAACCAAATATTTGTTGACCAGTATACTGATCAAAAAGTAATATTTCTGATCCAGCAGAAACAACATTATTTATTCCATTTAATGATTCACCTGATAGTTGTATTGATTGATTTAGTATATCCATTTTTATTTTAATTTTTAATAACAATATTTGGAGTGCCTATAGGAGAATATTTTTGTTGTGTTAATAAAAAGTCTGTATATTTATTGCAATAAGAAACTCTAACTGTTATTGTTCTTGGTAGGACAGCAGGTTGTGTTAATGATGTAGTTCCATATATACTTTGTGACCCTGTTCCAGATAGTTGGTCTATTAATAACCAATCTGTACCAAATCCAGTATTTATCAATGATATGGTCCAGCTCTCATTAGTATTTATACTAAATAATAATGTAGAAGAAGATGTTCCAGTATAAAAAACAACTAGAGAAGGTCTACTAATACTTAAAGAACACAATGTATTTCTTGTAGTATTAGTTGTTAGTGAGTACATATTATAATACGGATCATAAGCCCCTATTTTTTGCGTGTTTAGATTGTCAGTAAGAAGATCTCTAAAGTAATTTCTCATGCCTTTTGATGAGATTTCCATAACTCCTTGATTTCCTAAGATCTCTATAACTACACCTCTCTTAGCATCAGTAAAATATAAATTATTTGAGTCAACAGCAAAACTTGCTGGGTCATTACTTATTCCGTTATCAACATCATATGGCACTTGATTTCCTAATACCTCTGGTATTGATGCAACCTGACCTCCACCTAAGGCATCTACCAATAAGTTTTTTCCAAATAAAACAGATGTTATTTTATCCTGATGCAATACAAGTAAATCAGAGTCTCTTGTGTATAGCTTTTGTATGGAGCCATATTCTTTCTCAAGATTTTTAAAGTTTGCAACTGATAAGTTAAATTCATTTAGTCTATTAATAGATGAATCACCACGATAAACTCCACTATAGCATAATGATGCAAACTTATCTTCTTCTTCATAATCTTCAATAACAGTACTCGCTCTTATGCTGTACTTCATTGTTGAGTTATTAAATGAATCTCTTATTCTATAAGACTCCAATCCATTTCCATAACAAAATGCATTATAGTCAGAATTTTCATTATTGCTATTTAAAATAACATTAGCACTACCCAATGCTGTTTGGTCAGACTCACCTTGCATAGAATAGATAATACCAGACCCGCTGAAAGTGGTAGTGGAAAATATTGTTATTTGTCTTTCAGATGTTACAGCTACTACATTATATGATATACCACTCCTCCATACAGAATCAGCAATATTAAAATAATGCATGTCTGTTGATGTAAGAAGAATATTAAATCCACCTGCTACAGCGGTGCTAGTAGCTGTCTGATAATCCCATCCAACACCATGAAAACCATTTTTAATTGGATATGTTTTTGTTGTTTCATGAAATATAGGGGTCTCAACATCAAGTGGTACCGTCTCAACTATATATGTTGGGGACTCGGCTTGTTGTAGTGTACCGCTTATATAATTGTTTGTTCTCTCGCAATTATCATTATCAAAAAGCCCTCCACCATGTCTATCACAAAATGCTGAAATAAATAAAGCAGACATGTATGTGCTTGTAGCTGGAAGCATTCCATTTATAGGAGAAGGGGCACTTACTACATAAGATTGACCAGCATTTCCTCCTGGTATGGCACTTGGAACAGGTGTAGTAACCCATCTAAAAGCAGCTGAAGTTCCAGATGTCGTTCCATCTGCTTTTATAGTAATTGGAAAGTTTCCATTACACTCCTGATACCAATACTCCTCGAATGTTGGATAGAGTCTAGAAGATATAGGCAATGTAGTATTAGAAACAGCATTATTCCTATCTGTAACGGATATTTTTATAATTGCTCCAGGATATATAGGGCCTTTAAATCCAACCATCAACTTTCCAAAATAATCCTGATGTGTAACAGCTCCATAAATATCAAGATTACAGGCTTGTGGATTTGAACTATTAACTGTCGGCTGAGTTGGACTAGCTGGAATACCGTCACCACCAATTGCATTTCTAATTGCCCAGTCATTACCTCCTTGTGTAGCACGAAAACCTCTAACGTTAAGTACATATTCATCTCCCAAAACATAAACACCAGCTCCAAAAGAAAGGTATGTAGTTCCTCCACCATAAGAAACAACAGTCGAAGATACATCATAACCTGGTCCTATAGCAGTAGGTTGAGTCCAAGTACTTTGATTCAGTGGGTCACTATTTATTATAAAGTGTGTTGGAGAGTTACCATTAGGGTCATTTGGATCATTAACTATTTTTATCTTTAACCTTACATCACTTGTATAACAATAAAAATTACTTGCACCTTGTGTAACCAGAGTTATATCTGGAGCATTATTCTGAGAAGCACTAAAATTGTTTGAACCAGCTCTATAGTGTATTCTATCATAAAAATAACTAACACTTGGAAAACAAAAAGGGTATTTAGTATTAATATCTGGATTACCACATTCATTCAGACTTGAAGAATCTTGCCCCATGGTTACCCAACTTGGACTATTAGTAGTAATTAATACTGGTGCAGCTAAAAAAGATGCTGCACTTATAACGTCTGGCTTTATTTTTAAATATAGACCAGCTAGTGAATTGGTGTTTAGGATATTAGCTTCCTTAAGTTCAACTTCAAGAACCTTAAACTTCCTATTTGTATGAGTTGCTAGTGCGTTAGCTGTTTTAAATATTATGTATTCACCAACAGAAACTTTGTCTCTGTCAGATTCTGAAATCTGTATGTATCTATATTCCCCTTTTACTTGAAAAGATATAGGAAACAAGTTATAGTAATCCTTTTTTGACTGCTTTATGTATAGCCTATAATTTGTTGCCCAACTTGGAGGAAGGCTTTTTATGTTTGTAATTAAGAAGTTTGACGTATCTGAATTAGATGGCGGTATGTACACAGAGCTTGAACTATTGTTACCTGTATTATTATCTTTAGATGTCAATACAGTTGTAAGTCTACCGTATTCATCACTATACACTATTCCAACCTCATAATCACGATCACTCCTAAATGTTCTTTTTGGATCAGCAACATTAGCAGTAGTATTACTACCAAAATCAACTGTATATGATAGCTGTTGAACATCCCTAAACTGAGTATAGTTTCCATATATCAATCTGTTCCCAATAATCTCTTGTGCCTGTGCCTTTAGTGGCACGTTGTCAAACATTCTGGTTACTTGATCAGACGTAAGGGTGGCATATATTTTATTATTTCTAAATATAAAGTTTGCAAATGAATTATTTGCAAATCCTTCATCACTTTTATTTAGCGTTTCAACTATCATTACATTTAATGATCTTGTGTCTCTTGCTAAAATTTGTATTTCTTTAACAAACTGATTTCCAGTTTCAAAAGAAAGTTCAACTAAATTATTTTTATTTAACATTCCAATGTTATCTCCAGTATTTGGATCAAATGAAAGAGGTTTAGCGTTAAAGGCTACAGATGAAAATGGCGACATTGAGCTAAACTCATTGTCAATGTATTTATATCTATAGCTAAAATAAAGAAATTTTTCTTCTAAGTTATTTGAATCAATATTATCCGTATCATTTTTTAGTGTTATTTTAGGGCTCTTTAAAGGAGGTCTAAGGATAACATTAATGTCTATATTTATTCTAGAATCATTTATTGAATATGATCTAACTCTAGAAATATTTATTCTTCTTGGTGGGTTGAGGTTGTCTGTCCAAAGTAAAAATCCTCCGTCCTCTGTGGGTATGTAATTAACGCCAGTAATTAACGCAGTAGCATCAAATCCTAGTTGCCCAGTTGTGCTTCCTAAAATTAAAGAGGTAACATTAGTTTTTTGGTTGTACTCAAATATTCCATCAAATGCTGCTGAAGATATAAACCAATAAATTAAACTCAACGGCTCATGTGTTACAGCACCAATTGTTTTAGCCCCTGTAATTGTTATTCCAAGAGTTTGTAAATAAGTAGTTACATTAAATATATTTTCATTGCCCATTGCATTTTGAGCGGCTCCCATATTAGATCCTCCAGTAGCCTCTATCGTTAAATTACTAGCAGATCGGTATTGACCATCAGGAAGCATCCTTTCGTCAATATCCATATTCATCTTACCAGCGATAAATGTTCTCTTACTTTCTGCCATGATTACTTAATCCATTTATCTTTCCCTCTCAAGCTCATTAATATTCTTGATGGGTGCATGTTACTCAATCTAATTTTCGTATTTCTTAGTGTTGCGGTCTTTTCTTTTTTAGCTCTTGCTACTATGTACTCCTGAACGCCAAATTTATTGTTTAATACAGCCCACTTTAAGTAGTTGTATACGTACTCCTCTGCTAACTTGTTTATAGATATTTTTGTTGAGTCTCCATTCTCCATTCCGTCTGAAATATACTCAAGAACAATAAATGCATTCTCAACTCCAGATGAAAAATCAATAACACCAGACTCCTTATTGATTGTGAACTTAGGGTTTTGGTTTGCGTCTTCAGTGTTCATGCCATACCTTGATCCAATGCTATAATTAAAGTACCATTGACCATCACAGCAGTATCCCATCTGATTATTGTATATTCCTCCACCAGTGTACAACATGTTTTCACCCCTAAGAATATCAAGCTTTGATGTACCTGTTACAACCTCTCCATTAGAGTCAAATACAATGTCTAAGTTATTGTCCTGCAAGTAAGCCGTAGCTGACATAACGGTTCTGTTCTCAACCAATGGAACAAGAAATCCATTATTTAACATTGACATTCTAACGTAGCTAACATAGTCTGGAGGCATGATCATTTTTAGATCAGTTCCAAGCTCTAATTCTAGAACCTTTATGTTGCGTAGTGCATCATAGTTAAGCTCCTGTATAGCTCTCTTTGCATGGAAAATAATTGTATATCTATCAACATTGTTGACTAGCTTATCATTACCAACATACATTAGTATGAAGTTATTTACTATGTCAGATAGAGTAACGTACTGATATGAACCCCAATTTTCATCTTCAGGGATAGTTCCGTTATTTTTATAGTACTGGTAATTAGTTATATATGACATCTACTATTGTTTTTGTTGTGAGTCTTGTATCTCTTCTGACTTAGCCGCCTGTACAACTTCCATCTCTCTAATTGAAACTCCAGCGTACTGTAATATCTTAACTACCAAACCTGAAAAATCACTTAATGGTAACTCAAAGTCTTGATAAAATACATCACTTGGATTAAATACTGGTTGACCAGCCGTGATTGAGCCATAAGTCCACACTGGATCTTTTGGATATCTTAGGTACTGAGTTGTAATATTCGTTAAAATTGTTGTTGGATATACAACTAGACCAGGATCGCTCATTGTGTATACTGGATTATTTACGTCAGGAGCTGTTAGGTTTGAATTTAATAGTGCAGATATCTTTCTTTGGCTAACTTTTTCTACCTCAATAGTGTTATTATACATTACCCTCTCTAGGTAATAAAAATCTATAGGTAAAAGAAAATTTGGGTTAGAAAAAGTTAATGCTGCAAGCGTAGAGAATGAGTCAATAACCTCACCTATGTTTTTTGGAACATCTGTGTATCCCTCTCCAAACATTCTAGCGTTCTGCTTAACAATTGAGTTGGAGTAAGAGTATATGTACTGTTCAAATATTTCAAGCTGTGCCTGCTTTGCAAATAAGTTAAATTCCTCTGGAGTAATGTAACCCCGATTGTCTTTACTTATTATTGACAGAACAGTATTTCTAACATCATTTATCATTGCAAGTCTTTTTACAAAGATAAACAAAAAAAGGCACTCTAATTAAAAAGTGCCTCTTAGGTTTTAGATTGATTGCTATTAAGCTACGTCTATATCACTAACAGCTTGTGGTACTGCAACATCATAGACAACATTAGTCCAAGAAGTTTGCAAAGCAGCCATGATTGCGTTTTGAATAGCATCACGCATACTAAAAGCAACTTGAGCTGCATGTGTAAGCGTAACTACTTTGCCACCTTGATAAGTTACTAGTGTTGTTACAGCTGTTGCTGAATCAGCCGCTGCTTCAACCATAACTACATTAGTAGCAGAGATCAATATGTTACCTGAACTTGTAACTGGGATACTTAAAAATTTTTCCATTGTTTAAAAAGTTTAATGGGTTAGTAAAGTACAAATATACTAATTTTCTGACAACTTATCTTCAAGGTGTTTGTACAACTCTAAACCTTCATCTGATTGAAAGTATGAAGACAGTACATAAAGTGGATCCTCTCCAAATGGAACGGTAAGCAACTTCTTTTTATTGTCCTTGAAATTAAAGTATATCTCTTTTTTATTGTTCTTGTAAATCAAATAGCCATCAGATATTGCTCTTGCAGCTATATTGTTGATTCTTAGTGATGGGTCATTAACAGCCTCCATAAATTCTTGAGGATAACGCTTTGCAAATAACATTACGTCTCTCTTTAATTCAGTAGTCTTCATTGACTCAACATTTGATCCCATTAACAAACGAGCAACAGACTCTAGTACTGATATATCTAAGTCTCTAGCTGCTATCTGTGCGTCAAGTTGATCGTATAACATAGTAACGTCTTCCTGTGCATCTTTTTCATTATCAAACTCATAGAATTCACTTCCATTTCCTGGATGATAATATAAAAATTCCTGTAAGACAGGATTTGACTTTGGTACATTTAAAACACCGTCCTCAAATACAACTGGCTCTAATATAACGTTTTGATCTTGATCATCCTGAAAAGGAGTCTTTGAATTTCTTGCGTATCTAAGCGGATAGTTTATGTTTGTTTCTTCATCAAAATAAAGTAGCCTCTTTCTTGGGCTGTCTTTTGATGCTATGTAATAACTTAAGGGAGTTGTATCACCCTTTAATAAATAGATTCTGTCCTTAGACTCTAATTTTACTCTTTTAATTGTTTCCATTTTATATAATTTAATTTATTTTAAAAAAATAGAGAGGGACACTGATGTCCCTCTCTTGATTTAATCCTATTACTTGAATAAGAAGAAGTTGTTTGCACCTAGTGTACACAAAGCTCTTTCAGACAAGAAGTGAACCTCCATTGCATCTAAATCGCTTGTTGCAGCACCACCTGCTGAACCTGTCATCCAAGTCTTGTAACGTCTGTCTTCAGTTTCAGATGCACGGTAACGCACGTGTAAGAACGGTCGTCTTGCATTTTTACCTAGAACTTGATCGTATACATTCATTGTACCAGCTGGAACTAAAACACCATTGATGTTACCACCAACAAGACCACCACGAAGTGTAGCATCGTTTAAGTATTTCCAGTCAGTCTTGTAAAACTCATAACCTCTCTTGAATCCAGAGAAACCTAAGTTTAACGCCATCTCCTCAGAATTATCAAACAAACCGTAAGAAGTTCCACCAGCTCCGTAAGAATTTTGAGCAGCTAACATATCATCGATGTCGAATGAGAATTGACGATTTAAGAACAATGCGTTTTCAGCAATAGCTCCTTGCTTGTCAAGACGTTGTACAATTGAATCAAAATCAGACAATGCAGTTGGATTACCTCCAGACCATACATTACCACGAGTTTCAATAGCACTGAACATACCCATTGTACCAGCAGCTGTTGAACCAGCAGTAGTACCAGGAGCAGATGCAGTAGATGGAGACAAGTAAGCTAATGCATCAGATGCTGCCTCAGCACGAACACCTTCAACCATAGCCATTTCAAGATAATCATCAAAACGTAGACGAGTCTCGTGCTCTGACTTGATGTACCATAAGTATCCAGCAGCTCCATTTTCAGTAGTTACCTCAACCCATCCAACTTGTGCCATATCAGAACCAGAAACAGCATACTTATCTTTAATGATAATTGGCTTATTGTCAAAGTACAAGTCTTGTGATTCATTGCTTCCTGCCATTCCAGCAACACCTTTTGAAAATTCAGAACCGTAAACAAATACAGTTACAAGTTCAGTAGTGATTGTAAATGGTGAACCAGATGCATTATAAAATTTAACAGTAAATGTAGATCCGTCAGATGCAACTGCACTAATAACTCCTCTTGCAGAATTAGCAGCTACACTTTGAGATGAAATAAATACAGTTTGATTAACTCTAAAGTTGCATACTGTAACAGGACTTGTTGTTGCCATTGTAAAAGTAGCGGTATCTGAACCAGCTGCTGACGATGGAATTACTCCTGTATATTTTGTATGTAAACGACCTTGTTCTGACCATTTAATCATGTCAGAGTTAGAAGGAAGTTCTGCACCAACCATACGTAAGAATGATGCAATTGATCTATTACCGTAACGCTCAAATTCTTGCTCATATGTATCAGGAAGATACTGATTCAAGAAGTCAAAGTTTGTAATATAATTTGTTGGCAATGTTGCCTTTACTGAGCTAGGAGTAATCGCTACCCCTGGACTCGCTGCTATTGATCCAGCCATAATTTCTAAGTTTTATTGTTTCTAATTACTAATCTATTTCCACGCTCCGCATCTACCGATCTTACCTGAAACCCTTGAGTTGGTGTTATAGACGTTGCATTACGAGTCATATCTATATTTTTAGACTCTCTTGCAACACCTTCTACCGCTTCAGACTTACCTTTTTCATAAAAGAATTTGGCAAACTTCTCTGGGTTAGAGGCAACAGCTATAGAACGATGGAACATCTCAGCGTCTTGTAGGTAGCCATCATCATTTAAAAACTTGTTTATAAAGTTCTTTAATGTAGACTGCTCCTTCAATAGTTCTTGCGATTCAGCTGGCTTATAAACTAACTTCTTGTCTTCGTCTATACTAAACTTGAAACCTTCAAATTTATCAGAAAACAATTCATTTGTTTTATCAGCAAAATACTTAGATCTACGCTCCTGATCCTGCTCGCTTGCAGTTGTGGTTTCTCTATATTCCTTGTAAGCTCTATAAGCATCTTTTTCTTCTTGTGGAACAAAAGAATCACCTGACTCAAGTGGAACTTTGTACTGTTCTTTTAAGTTGTTAAAATACTCTTTAGCTTTGGCAAGCTCTTTTTTCTTTGCTACTTGTTTTCTTTTTACGTCTTTTTCATCATCAAAGTCCTCATCAAAAGAGAACTTGTTTTGAATCTCCCAACGAACATCATCAGAGTCTAGCTCCTTATTTTGTTCTTTATAAAAATCAAAAAGCAAAGTGTCTTGGTCCATTGAATCATAATCTTTACTAAGATTCATAAAATCATTTATCCCTCGACCTGTTTCTTTTTTATACTTCAAGAATGCTGAAACGTCTTCAGGTAGTTCTTCATTTACCTGTCTCTGTTCCCATATATCATCAAGAGATGATATCTCCTTGTTGTATCTTTTTCCTAAATAAGATATGATTTTATTTTCATCAATATCTACCTCAGGGACTTCTGCAATATTTACTTGCTCTTGTGGTTCACTTTTAGGGTTTAATTTCTCTTCGTGTTCCTTGAGCAATTTTTCTTCAATCTCAACTGCTGACTTTTCTTCAAACTCAACAGCTCTTACTTTAAATTCACCTTCCATTTTATTTAATTTAATATTTTACAAAGTTACAATTTTTTTTATATGTACTTTTTAATGGTACACAACCTAAATTTATCTAGGATTAAAAGATTCTAAATCAAATCCATCCAACGAATCTTCAGTACTCTCAAAATCAATTGGAGGTAAGTTATTTTTTCTTTGGTTAATCAATTCAGACTGCCTACTAGCTTGAAGATCAACTCTTTTGTCTTTAGCTTTCTCTTTATCTTTGTCTCTATTCAACATACCATCAACCTCTATTCCTTTTAGTTGCATGTTATACTGAAATTCTAACTCCATCAAGCTTCTCTTAGCTTCAACCTCAGCCTGCATTGTTTTTATAGCGTAGTTTGCTTCAGCCTCTTTTAATTGCATCTTAGCTTGTGCCTCAATCTGGAATAGCTGTGCCTTCTGTTCAGCCGCCATTTGTTGTGACTGCATGTTCATCTGGCTTTGCATCTGCATCTCTTCTTGTTTCTGCTTCTGCTGTGCCTCCATTCTTTTTCTACGCTTAACCTTAAGCATCTCATTTGCTAGCTTCATGTTATTGATCATTCTAATGTCAATAGCATCTTCTAAGTCAATTGTTTGCTGCTGTAGTGCAATCTGTATGTTCTTCTCTAGGTTTAGTTTTTGTTCTTCGTCTGGAGATATCTCTATAAATATTCCAAAGTCATGTAGATATAAATCTTTTATCTCATCAAGAATTCCAACGTTATACTTTCCTATCTGCATAGAGAACTCCTCAACAAAGTCAGAGTACTCAAGTATGTCACCAATTCTTAATGATATACACGTTGCCAATCTTTTTGTTATAGATAGACCAGCCTCTAGTATGTGTCTTGTTGCTGTATTGGAACTTAATGCTGCCATCTTCTGTATTCCAACTAGTGCATCTGGATTAGGTGTCGATCCATCTCTAGCCTCATTTATTCCAGTAACGTCACGAATCATGCTTAAGTTATGATTGTAGTTACCAATAAGTGCAGCCATCTTAGACTGACCGCTATTTGTATTTAACTCCTGAATAGGAATTCTAGCATTATTAAAATCACCATCCTGCGTATAACTTCTTCCTATTACACTACCAGTTTGGAAGTACATCTTTAATGCGTCTTCTGGATTGTATGCTGCACCTGTACCCAAGTCAACTTCATTTATTCCGTCAGCGTCAATAAAGACTCCATCTGGAACAATTCTAGCCATTACCTGTTGTAGCTTAAGGTGTGTTAGTTGTATCTGATCTGCAAACGGTATCATTCTCTTAACAAGAGACTCAACATTTCCTTTGTACATTCTAGGTGCGTATGCAATATAATTAGGCATTGCGTTCTGTGAAGCTGACTTTGGTCGGACCATGTTTTTCATCATCTCCCACTTTATCATCTTGTTAGACCCACCAACTAATATACCATCGTACCACACATCCTTAACAGACTCTATCTTCTCGTACATCATCCCTTCCTCAACTGGAGGATTAAATGATGAATCTTTTCTTATTACCTTTTCGCCACCGTTCTCTAATATTTTTTTCTTCCAAACAAACTTCATGTCTGTCTTGTAGTTAACATAAAGAAGTGTTACTACTTCATTTAAAAAAGCATCGTCCTGATACGTTTTTATTATTGGAAAATAATCATACCAAGCAGAACTAGCGTTTCTTATCTCAGTTAATTCTTCATCTGTTAAGTTTGGATTGATCTTTCTTAGTTCAGTATAATGAACCATCTTTACCTCTCCGAAATAGTAACAGTCAGAAAAATCAGGTCTTTCAGTATAGCTGTGTATCCAGTTAGCAGGGTCTACATACTCAACGTTTACGCCATCATTAATCAAAAATGAATGCTTTACTACGCCAAGTCCAATTGTAGTCATGTCGTAGTCAATAAGGCTTCTTGTTTCTGAATACTCATTCATCTTAAGTATAGTATCTATTGCCATTTCTTCCGCAATTTCAATGCTAGGCTTATACTTAAGTTGCATGTACAACGATAATTCCTCATCGTTTTCTGGTAATTCATTTGGGTCAACATTAAATGCATCAACTCCAAACTCAGACTTAGTTAGATTAAGGAAGTCTTTTGCGATCATGTCTGACTCGATCATGTCCTGAAACATATTCTTATGTTCAGCAGACATAACATCCTGAGCCTCAGCCTTAATTGTAAACAGTCTGTCAGACATTCCGTTAACAACAATATCAACAAACTTCGGAATAATAGGTATTGGCGACCAGTCAAGATTTAAGTGAGACAGGTCTCCATCTATAGATAGCTCGTTTTTATATTTTTGAATTGGTTGTTCACCCCTAGCGTATAATCTAAGTGAATGATAATTACCCCATTGATTGTAGAACCTACAACTATTTGTATTTTTTTTAAACCACTCCCCCTCAATCGCCTTTGCTACCTTTAAGCCATATTCAATTGTTGCTTTTTCTTCATCGGTTGCGTTCTGATTTGGGAATGATCGTTGTTGTATTAAAACTGATGGTTTATCCATTATTTTTTTATTTCGCTTCGGTTGCCTGTATTATCGTATCTTGCAAATTTAATACTTATTTTTGTATTTGTTTTCTCTTGATTAACGATGTACTTTTTTGTAGACATAATTGCAAGACCAGAACTAATTGAGGCATCGTGCTTTGTTCTGTTGTTTATATCAAACCTAGCCCAGTCTTCAAGAGTCTTTGTAAAATACATCGACCCCATAGAATCTTGGTCACGGTATGTACCCTCAATGTCCATGCCCACGTACTCTTCAATGTAAGAGCCAATAGCTGACGCATGAGCTTGTTTTACGTCCTCAGATGAGTTAGGTATACCACCGAGCTCTATCTCTGTCCTAGAGAGCTTGCTGTAGTGCTTGTCTGGACGATTAATGGAGAATGGTCTGTATCCTCTATTTTTAAAGTGATACAGTAGTCGTTGCTTATTGTTCTCAATTAGTATTGGCATACCATAAAATACACACGCCATAAGAACATCCTCAAAGAATATCTCCGCTGTCTGAGGCCGTGCTATATACTCTAAAAAAAATTCATTTGTTGGTGCGTTTTCCATGTGAAACTTAGTCATTCCATGAAGTGCACCATTCGATCCACCACCACCTACAACTCCAGATATGTCATACGGGTCACACCCAAATGATCCAATGTTTTCATTTCCAGGATACTTTAATCCCTTCCTATCTATTACATTATTTCTTTTGTTCTGCTCTGGTATCCATGACACAAGAAATCTACCCTTCTGATCTGGAGTCCATACAACAGTCGTGTCTGGCTTACCGTCCTTCCAGTGGAAGTAACCCCTAGTTAAAACTCTATCCTTAATTAATGAATCGTTATAGTCAATCTGCTGGTATATCTTTGTCAAGTTAAATAATGACTGCTTTGACTCATCCCTAAATGCATGAGACTCAGTCCTTGGAAACTGCCGATAAAATTCATTTAGTGCGTCAGCATCAGACTTTAATGCAGTAACCTCGTTTGTCCACCAAGTAATAACACCGTTAGTTATTTTTTCTCCGTCCATTCCAATTACAGGAGTTTTGGGATCTTCAAAAACTGGCCATCCATACCTATCAATGTACCCCTCAATATTCCATTCCATTGGAATAAATAAAGAATACAATCCCTGCTTGGTTTGACCATTGGCAGATCGTGATGCAGGATTACTATCGTTAAATAGTTTCTTAAAATTATCACCACCCTTAGACAATGCATTTGACGTTGATCCCATCATACACTTACCAACAATCTTTGATCCCAACCTAAGGCAGGTCTTTGTTACACGCCAATTGTTTAATATGTTTTCAGGCTTTTCCCATTTTCCAGATTCGTCATGAACTAGCAATAGTAATTTTTCACCGTCATAACTGTTGTCAGCAGTATTCTTCCAGTCAATCGTAGTATCAAGACCATCAATCTCTTCAGTTTTTTCATCGTCCATGTTCCTTCTTGTAATCTTTGAAGCTGGAACCCTAAACGCAAGCTCGGTCTTTGGATTATCCATACCGTCTTGTATTGGCTTGAAGAAGAATGGGTAGTTACGTATTATCGGAACAACCTTATCGGTAAACATTTTTTTTGCGTCAGAACCTGTCTTAGATAGTATACCAATTCTAGAGTCACGAACTATAGTACCAGTGCTACAAGACTCAGACGAGCTCATAAAAGAAAATCCAGAACGTCTATTCTTTAGGTAGCACATACCAAAAGATCTAGCGTCAGCCTTGCAAGCCTCCCAGAAAATATAAAATATCCTGTTTGACTCACGAAAATCAGGAAGTCCAACGTCTATCTTTGTCCACTGTAAGTACATGTAATGACTACCAGTTACGTAGGTAGGGGTGTTATTATTCATAAACCAATAACCATACTCCCTCTTGTCAAACTCGCCCTCGACTAAGTCTATATACCGTGACTTAAAAACATTGTCTCTCCTATTCCAATCAAAAATAGTTTTTATTTTTTGTAGCTCTTCAGGGTATTCTTTTGGAGTCCAAACATTGTTAAAGTTGTCTACCTTGATTGGGGTACTTGGAAGTGCAACCTTTAGTCCTCCTATTTCGTATATCTCACCTATAGTGCCGTCCTTAGATATTACAACAAAGTCATAGTCACTGCTGTATCCGTAAGCCCATGCTTTTTTTTTGTTCCTTGTAGTTACAACACTTTTAGGAACTTGATCTAAAACAACCCTATATAAGTTATTTTCCATTCTTAGCTCTTCCTTCGGCAAATCCTTGCCTTCCATGATCAATCTTAACGATGTCTACATTTTTATCTTTGTTCTCCTCCTCCTCAATCTTATGTAGCATAGATAGTGCATCATCAAAGGCTAACTTTTTAGCAGATGCTGCATTTTTCAATTTATCAGCTGTAAGGTCGTCCTCAGCATGAGTAATGATTGGCTCCATCAGAACCTTAATAAGCTCGTCAATAGCCTTCTTACCAGCCTCAAGTATCTCTATTTTTTTAGACATATGTTCCTGTTGTACATTCTGTAAACTAAATCACCGTTTATCTTAAACTCATACTCGCTGTCTGGAGTAAATGAAACTACATCTCCAACAGATACGCCCTCTAATTCATTATTGGTAAAGATTAGTTCACCCCACAATTCCTCAAGGCTGCCCAAAGATGAGAACACCTTATCCTCAGATGGGATTGGCTTCACAAAACAAAATGGTGACGGTGCCATCCAATCAGATTCACCTGACTTGTAAAGGTACAGTTGATCGTCCTGAACAATAAAGAAGTCATCAAATAAGTAGTTCCAACTACTCTTTTGTCTACCCTTCATGTCGTAGTAAAACTTAAATGTGTTGTGATGAACAACCACTATGTCCCCTGGCATTATTGGTCCAGTGTAGTACATTGGTGTGCATATTACCTCAGCAAACCTATTTGTAGATTTGTGGTCCTCCTGTGATGAGCTTATGATAAATGGCTTACCTCCGTAAGTTCTTATATTATCGTACCGCTTTCCATCAACTGGCTTGATGATAAAACAGTATGGTGACTTCATTAAAAATCTATTTTAAACTCTATTGATGTTGGAACGTTACTAG
>Ga0209358_10000530_pt1 | contig 33218 bp, 19 predicted proteins | sample LauGreFa1BDMLBSN_2_FD_187574 | JGI IMG/M metagenome (GOLD analysis project Ga0209358, IMG submission 187574) | Freshwater lake microbial communities from Lake Michigan, USA - Fa13.BD.MLB.SN (SPAdes) (version 2) | ecosystem: Environmental > Aquatic > Freshwater > Lake | place: Lake Michigan, USA... | reverse complement strand
GCTGCAGGGTGATAGCGCAGGTAAAAAACTTGCAAAAGAATCTACTAAAACCATGGAATCATTGGTGAAAAGTGCGGCAGGAAGCCCTTGGGAAGTGCTCGCTAAGCGTGAGAAATTTACCACCCTGGGGCTCGAATGGCAGGCGGCAAAATAGTTCTTTAAACAGACTTATAGCCTTGGTTTAGGTCTGATATTTCTGCGGTTTCCTGCCATCGCTCGATTGTGTCAAATGGAATTTTGTTTGGAGCGTTACCCACAATATCGGGTTCAACGCCCGCATAATAAAGAGGCCAAACATATAGGTTGTTTGCAGATCGATCCCAGCCATCAGACCAATCTTGCCAAGTTAATGGTTGCCTGCTAAATAAAAGCCTTTCGAAATCAAGAGTTTCAAGGTTGCAGGAATTTTCAGACCGATTGATTTGGAGTCTTGGTTGAGTTTCACCATTCTTAATAGGCACAAGAATGGTGCTTTGTTTTTCTGAAAAGAGTACAAGGTTTCCTTCATATATTTTCCAATCTGTGACCCAGCTTGGTAGGTTGCTGCTGATCTGTTCTTTGGAAATTTCAATTCCAGCAAACTTGTACAAGCCTGCAATTCCCAAACTTAGACACCTGTTTTGTTGTTCGTTTAATGCTAGGGTTCCACCCGGTTTGGACACGCTACCCATAAGCATTCCATCAATCAATTCGAGAGATATTTTGAAGGAAGCGTAACCGTTATCATCCATGCCCGTCATTTCTGCTTCGATGCGATTAATCCCAAGAGAGATTTCTGAAACTCGCAGTGGCCTAATAAAAGACTTGTTGTTTTGTTGCATTGGAATAAGGAGATCCCGTTCAATAAAGCGCGCTAGTCTTTCCTTGATGGTTTGTAAATCAAGCCTCAGAGTTCTTGCTTTGCGCCAATCGCTTCTTGTCACTGCATCTTGTTCTGCTTTCCTTAGTTTCATGAAAAGTTTCGGGATGGTACCGGAATGAAAACCTATTTTTAGAAGCTGGGGAATAGTCTCACCATGCGTTCCTATTGCCATCGGGCGAAGCGATTGGGGCCTATTTGCTCTGTAAAGTCCCCAGTTTTCTTTTGTCTCCCAGAAAAGAAATCCGAATAAATTGGGTGTTAGCCATATGGTTGTGCCGAAGAACAAATTTGAAAGCACATCGCCAATGAAAGGCGAAAAGAAGTGGACGATTTCTGGAGTTAGCGGGATGATGATGGGGTAAGTGAATTTTGCTGCAACGGAAGAAATAGGGAATTTGATCGGGTTGATTCCTGGTTCAATTAAAACGACGGTGTAAAAGCGCAGGAAAAATGCGACAGGCGACCAAAGTAATCCTAGAAAGCCTCGCAGTGCCATCTGCCATGGCTTGGCACGACCCCTCAGCCTCAGCCAATCATTGACCCATTGCAGGACAAACTCAAGCCCTTCGATGGTTTTCTTAAAGCTTTGGACCATGATGGTGAACAGGATAGAAATCAATCCATCTTGGATAAGCTTGCCTAAAGTGAGCATGCTCGAAATAGCAAATTCGGAAAGTAATCGTCCAGGCCTTGAGTTAAGTAGTAAGGTGAACCCGATGAATAGAACAATTTCGCCTACATGGTATGGGTAGGATTTAGGCAACCAGAGTGCGATAGCTTCCGTGAATAAAAGCGGTTTGAGTATCAGAGAATAAATTATTTGTACTGGCAGGCTTTTCCAGATTAATAAAAATGGATTCCAAGTAAGAAGGGTTGAAGGAATTTTGTAAAAAATAAACTTGGCTGTTTTCCAGAAAATTAAAAGGCAATCAAGAATAAAAGTTCTGAACGAATGATTGTTGATGACACCAAAAAAGAATAAACCAAGAGTTATAAAGGTTAGAGTTCTAATTAAATCAGGAATACGATCACCTGAGATTTTATCGGAAATTAAATCAGCAGATTCGATAAGTAAAAAAGAGCCACCAAAGGGAAGAGTAAGAAATTTAGTTAGGGTTCTTCCCGTTGCGGTGCCGAAGTTTAAAGCAGTGGATTTTTCTAGCCATCGGAGATAGAAATCGCTTCGTCTATACACACCGTCTAACTGCAAAGAAAGATTTTCATCCAAGGCAAGAAGCGCATCACCTTTAAAAAAAGATGCAGCATCTCTGATATCCTCAAGCTTAAGGTGATTTCGGGAAATCATATCCCGAAGCTCGGAGTAATTGAGATATCCCTGTTCGATAATGCGGTCAAGGAATTCTTCGACTAACCTTCTTCGGGCGATTTCGCCAAACGCACCTTCACTTTTCAAGCCAACGGACTGCAAATTGTTTTCAATAATTGGTCGAATTTCATCACGAAGCAGTTTTTCGTTTTGTTTCCACACCAATTGAAGAAGCGTTTCAAGTTTTTTGCGGTCGGCGAATGCAAGTCGGGTGGTGATTGCATTCAAACTGGCTTCTCTAAGCCTTTGGTGGATTTTTATTAGCCTTTGAAAACGCAGCGGGCGTTTCATCGGCTTTTTTCCGAATGATATTGCCCAGCTAAAAATATCGATCCGATATATTTCCTGCTCGTAATCTTCGCATGCACTTTGTAGTTCGGTCAGCAACCGCGCTTCGACAGGGGAAGAACCCTGATCGGCTTTATCTAAAAGGGGTAGAAGCGCCGATTCCCAATTTTGGAAATCACTTGAGTTGAAATTTAGAGCGGCTTGAAGCCTTTTGACCAGTTTGCGGATTTCTTTGTGTGCTTTTTCGATGGTATTCGGAGATAGTTCCGCAGGGGCGACACGATTTGCTTGAGTCCATAATATTGCAGATACCGTGGCGTTGTTTAGGGAAGATTCTTTCTCTGCTTGTTCAGACAGTCTTTTAAAGTATTCGCTGGATTCTTCTGCATGAGTTTCTGGAGTAGGGTGGGGGTTTTGGGTTCCAGGTATTCGTGTCTCTTGAAAAATAATGTCTTCTGCAACATCATTTCTAATAATTAAAAGCAACGATTCATAGTCTTTGATGGAAGGGAAATAGTTCGCCAGCAAGTTTTCTGAAAAGCGATAGAGTTCTGCAAATGATGCTGCGAAAGAAATATATTTGTCTGCGATATCTTGTTCAGAAAAAACTTTATGTTCTTGTTCTAGCACCATTAAAGCTTCAGAAAAAATAGTACGCCCGATGGTTTTAATTTTTTTTTCGATAACTGCTTCTGATAAAAGGCCTTTCTCTTTGAGTTCGATGAATTTTAATTTTACCTCTGCGTGAAACAATCTACGCCAATATAAGGTGTTGCGTTCCTCAATACTGAACTTCCCTGGCATTTCTCCTTCAACTTTTGCAAGGAGCAATATTTTTCCAAATGGTAATGATCCGATTTCCAATTCAAATTCAAGTTCTTGGGATAAAGAATTGATAGTTTCAAAATCAGTCCAAATAGAATCAATGCTGGAAAACTGGCTTGATATCAATCCTAGGATTGCTGGAAGTTTGCGTTGGTGCAAAACGACCTTGTCCACGACTTTTCTTGGAACCAATACGAGTCGTGGTTCAATATTCTTTAATTCGATTTCGATAGTGTTTCGATACATGGCTTTCTACAATTAAAAAATTTCTTATGCCAATATAAGAACAGGAATTCAAACGATTTTCGAGAATTCTTTTGAATATTTGTTTTAAAATTGATTTCTAAATTACAATAAGATTGGGTTATAGGTTTTTTATCAAAATTTATGGGTCATTTATGAATATTTCAGAACTTCCCTCCAATTTAAAACAGCTTAAAGCTTCAGATTGGAAGTCAAAGCCAGTAAAGGAAGAAATAAGGTCTAACCTTCTCAAGGCGCTTAAAAATAATCAGCCTTTGTTTTCTGGTATCATTGGTTACGAAAATACTGTTTTGCCTTCTTTGCAAATCGCCCTTCTTGCAAACCATGATATTCTTTTTCTAGGAGAAAAAGGGCAAGCGAAAAGTAGGCTCATGCGGGCTTTGATTCAGTTTCTAGACGAATGCATTCCTTTTATTGATCACCCTTCAATCCCTGTCCATGAAGACCCATATCACCCAATTACCACCGCAGGCAAAAATTTTCTTGCCCAGCATACTGATGAGCAAGTGCCTATCGGGTGGTGGAAACGGGAAGATCGTTACGCAGAAAGATTGGCCCCAGGTACAAAATTCGCTGATATCATTGGTGAAATCGATCCAGGCAAGTTGGTATCTGGTGTAAGCATGGCAACAGAGGATGCACTGCATTTTGGGCTTATCCCGAGAATGCATCGTGGTATTTTTGCTATGAACGAAATTCCAGAATTAGACGAATTGGTGCAGGTTGGTTTGTTTAATATATTAGAAGAGCGTGATGTACAAATCCGCGGTTATCCCGTCAAATTTGACCTCGATATTTTTGTTCTTTTTTCTGCAAATCCTTCCACCTATAACCGCAGTGGTAAAGTTATACCACAACTAAAAGACCGTATTGGGTCCCTGATTCAGACTCATTATCCCCTAGATCGGGATGGTGGGATTGAAATCATGGAGCAAGAGTCAGGGAATGTAGAAGACAAAGCGTTTCCTGTTGCTGTTCCTAGATTTATGAAGGAAATTGTTGAACAAATTAGCAGGTCTGCACGAAAATCCAAGTTTATTGATCAGCAGTCTGGTGTAAGTGCTAGATTTTCAATTGCCAATTATAAAACCATGATAGCTAGTGCAAGACGCAGGGGCGTTTGCCTTCAAGAAGATTCTGCTGTTCCCAGAATAAGTGACCTATCTCATCTTGCTTCCTCCTCACTGGGGAAGTTGGAGTTGGATTTGATGGGTAGTCATCAAATGACAGAAAAGCAGATTCTTGATTCTTTAATTGCTGATGCTGTAAAAATGGTTTTTCAGGAGTATGTTGATACAGCAGGGTTAGAGGAGATATCACAAGTATTTGGAAAAGGTGTTAAGATAGAAGTAGGCGATATGCTTCCATCTTCGCATTATGCGGAAAGAATTAAAGTGATACCCAAGGCTTGGGAAAAAACCTTTGAAGTAAACCCAAGTGAAAATGATGCAGTGCGAGCGTCTTGCATTGAATTTGTATTGGCAGGTTTGCACGCATCGGACAAAATTTCCCGTTCTTCAAAACATGGCCGAATTAGTTACGAATTACGTTAAAAGTGAGGAATTGATGGCAACTGAACCAAAGTTTGGTGGCATTGTTCATACTTATCAAAAGTATGATCCAGCAAGTTTTCCGAACCCTAGTTCTGATGCTCCAGATCTTGTTTCGCCTGCTTTTGAACACATGATGCATTATGGTTCCCTCAAAAGACTGACCGAGGAGCAACTTGCCCGTGCTGTGCAAATAGATCCTAGCCAAATCCAAGGTTTTGGACCCACCATGGAAAGGTTGATGGAGGTCCTTGAAGCGCGGAAGCGAAAGATTCTTGAAACCTTTGAAACTGAATCCGTGACCAAGGAAGCTAAAGACGATTACGACAATTCTTATCGCGATTTAAAGCCCCCTAAAACTATTGCTGAAGAATTCAAGAAAGCCACCAAGGCTGAGCAATTAAATCAGCTCGAAGATCTTTGGTATAAAGCGGGCGGTGAGAAATCCCCTTTTGGAAATCAGTTGCTTGGCGTTTTTGAATCTTTAGCAATTAAATACCAAGTGGATGAGCTTGCCTCAAAATATGAATTCACTGGCAACCAATCTCTTGATGTTCCCAAGGCTTTAGAGGTAAAAGCGGAGCTTGAAAAAATTGATGAGCTTTTAAAGCAGTTAAAAGATGCGATGGAGAATGCCCAGATTGGTGTCATTAATATGGAGGATCTTTCTCAGTTTTTAGAATCAGGCGACATGGATCAATTGAATGCCTTGCAAAAGCAGATTCAAGAAATGATTAAAGCCATGCAGGAAAATCAAGGTATCGATTCCGATGGGAAAAATCTCAAGCTGACCCCCAAGGCATATAAAATCTTTCAGTCCAAACTTCTTGGTAAGATTTTTGACCAGCTTAAAGCTTCTAGGTCAGGTCGGCATATGGTAGGGGTTTCTGGCGAAGGAGCTGTTGAAACACAGAAGACTAAGCCTTTTGAATTTGGTGATTCACTTGCCAGCCTTGATATTCAATCTTCCATTGTAAATATGCTGGTTCGATCGGGTGGGAAGATGCCTGAATATCTTCATGCCGGGGATTTGGTGGTTAACAAAACTAAAAACAATCCCAAGTGTGCCACGGTTGTGTTGCTTGATATGTCTGGGTCGATGCGATACGATGGTCAGTATGTGAATGTGAAACGAATGGGATTGGCTCTTGATGGCTTGATTCGTTCGGAATATCCGGGTGATAGGCTGCACTTTGTAGAGATGTATACTTTTGCCAAGATTCGGAGCAGTTCAGAAATAGTATCTTTGATGCCCAAGCCTGTGACGGTTTTTGATCCAGTGGTCAGGCTGAAGGCTGATATGTCGGATCCCGATATAACAGAGATGGATATACCTCCTCACTTTACCAATATTCAACATGGATTGCAGCAGGCGCGCAACCTTTTGGCAAATTCCGATACTAGTAACAAGCAAGTTATGATCGTTACCGATGGTTTGCCTACAGCACATTTTGAAGGGAAGGATCTGTATCTTTTTTATCCTCCCGACCCAAGAACCGAGGCGGCAACATTGAAGGAAGCGATGCTTTGCGCACGCGAAGGAATCACCGTAAATGTGTTTCTTATGTCCTCTTGGAATCAATCCACGGAAGATGTTCAGTTTGCATATAAGATGGCTCAAAGTTCCAAAGGTAGAGTTATATTTGTCGCAGGCAAGGATCTTGATCGCTATGTAATTTGGGATTACCTTTCTCGAAGAAAAACCATTTTAGGTTGATAACTTAGAAGTTGCTTCATTTTGATCATCGATTAGCATACTAGGATGATTATAAATGGAGGCTTAGATGACCCGAAAATTACTAAGTGATTTTGATATCGCACGATATCATGAAGATGGATTCGTTATCTCAAAATCTTTTTTTGATCCCGAAGAAATTGATCTATTAAGCAAATCTGCAAGGGAAGATCACGAACTTGATAAGCATTCGTTTGGAAGGCGAGATGGCGAAGGCGGCACCGTCAAACTTTCTCTTTGGAACCATCCTGGAGATGGTATTTATGGAATGTTTGCTAGGTGCGAGCGCATGGTTCGTTCGGTTGAAAAAATTCTTGAGGGCGAAGCCTATCATTATCATTCTAAAATGATCATGAAGGATGCGAAAATTGGTGGAGCTTGGGCTTGGCACCAAGATTATGGCTATTGGTATCAAAACCATGTCCTTCGTCCGCTGCTTACAAGTGTTAGTATTGCAGTAGATCCTGCCACCCGAGAAAATGGCTGTTTGCAAGTTATTGCGGGGTCGCATCATTGTGGCCGAATAAACCATGTGCTATCAGGTGATCAGGCTGGAGCAGACATGGAAAGAGTCAATGATATCTTAAAAAGAATGCCATTGGTTTATTGTGTAATGGAGCCTGGTGATGCGATATTTTTTCATCCTAATTTGTTGCATCGATCAGATCAGAACAATTCCGAAAACCCAAGATGGTCTATGATTTGCTGCTATAACGCCGCAAGAAATAATCCTGCAAGGGAATCCCACCATCCCTCTTATACTCCTTTGCATGTGGTTTCAGATGCAAAGATAAAAGAAGTTGGGATCAAGCGTTTCTCAGATGATGCAACGGATGTTGCATGGTTAAGCGATGCTAAGGATAAAAGCGCAACGGTTCTTGAATCCTAGTAAAAGTTAAGCACAGGGATTTAAGGTTTTGCCCAGACTTGCGCTAGGTGTAAAAGTACTTCAACCGCTTTTTCCATCTCTTCGAGACAAGTCCATTCCAAAGGGGAATGGGGGTTGTGCTCACCCGTGGATAAGTTGGGAGTTGGAAGTCCTATTTCTGTCATTCTTGATCCATCGGTGCCACCCCGAACTGATGTTACCTTAGGTTGCAACCCTGCAAGTTTCATGGCTTCTACAGCAAAAGGTATCGCCCGGGGTTCTTTGCTCATTCCATCCGCCATATTGCGATATTGTTTTGCCACCAGAATATCAAACTTGGATTCAGGGTATTCAAGTTGAATTTGAGAGGCAATTTGGAAGAGGAACGCTTCATACTCGCGAAGTTTCTTGGAATTAAAATCGCGTAATAGAATCTTGATCGTAACTTCTGCTACGCCGCCTGCAATAGTGTAAGGGTGCAGAAATCCTTCCATTCCCTCGGTAGTTTCAGGGGCAAGTTTTTTCGTAGGCAATCTCTCGATAAAAATAGCAGCAAGACGAATGGCATTAGTCATGCGGTTTTTTGCAATGGAAGGGTGTATATTTCTGCCATGAATGGTGACAGTTGCCAGATCTGCAGAGAATGTTTCGCCATCGATTTCGCCCTGACCCGCCCCATCTAATGTGTAGGCTGCAATAGCACCTAATTCTTTAAGATCTAGATGGTTTACGCCTTTGCCTATTTCTTCATCGCAAGTAAAGCAGATGCGAATATCACCATGAATAATGCTGTTGTTTTTGATTAATTCTTGTGCAGCTTGCATGATAACAGCAACGCCCGCTTTATTATCTGCTCCTAAAAGTGTAGTTCCATCGGTGGTGATGATGGTTTTCCCTTTGAGGGGTGGTAGGTCATGATTTTCGTTGGTGGTGATGATTTTGGTTTTATCTTTTGGAAGGACGATATCTTTGCCATCATAGTTTTCATGAATAATGGGGGAGACATTTTTGCCCGAGGTTTCAGGGGAAGTGTCCATGTGGGCGACCCAGGCTATCGTGGGGATAGATCTACCTGCATTGCTTGGGATTGTGCCAAATACTAGGCCATATTCGGTTTGGTGGGCATCTTTGATACCGATTTCATGAAGTTCTTTGACCAGCATTTTGCCTAATTCTAATTGTCCATTTGTACTGGGATAAGTTTTTGAATTCTCATCTGCCTGGGTGTCAATTTTTACATAGTCGCAAAATCGTTTGAGTAAATTGTTGTGGTTCATGATTTCTTTTTTCCTTTAGTTGGTGTTTTAGTAACGCCCTTTTGAGGGCAAAGATCGATTAGGGCGCATTCCGAACATTTGGGCTTTCTGCTGGCGCAAACTTTTCTGCCATGGTCGATTATCCGAAGGCCAAATATTGTCCACTCTTCTTCCTTTATCACCCGGTGTAAATCCAATTCTATTTTTACGGGGTCCTTGGATTTCGAAAGCCCAAGCCTAAAGCTTAATCTACCTACATGGGTATCGACTGGCAGGCCTGGAATGCCATAAGCATGTCCCAAAACCACATTTGCAGTTTTTCTGCCCACGCCTGCAAGAACCACCAGTTCTTCCATGGTTTTTGGTACTTCCCCTTGATGATCTTTAACCAACGCCTTGCAGCAAGCTATGATGTTTTTGGCTTTGTTCTTATAGAACCCGGTAGATCTTATAAGAGATTCGAGTTCATTGGAGTTGGCTTCTGCTAGGCTGAAAGATGTGGGAAAGCGCTTGAAAAGGGCAGGGGTTACCATGTTTACCCTAACATCTGTGCATTGTGCTGAGAGTATGGTTGCAATTAAAAGTTGCAAAGGCGATTTGTAAGTCAGCGCACAATATGCGTCAGGGTAAAGCTCTTTAAGTCTTTTTGCTAATTTTTGGGATCGAGCTTTTAGTTCTTTGCTGTTTTCCACGCTTTAACTAATTCCTTTTCTTAAATGCATTGCGAGCAACTATTATTAAGTCTATCTAATGATAAATATAGACTGGAGAACAAATTCCATTACCATGAAGAAAGTTTAATTGTACTAGCTAATGAAAGAAATGATTTTATGAGGCAAATTGGTTTTATTCCTGATCCTGTAGATGCTAAGAAGTTTGAAGACTACCTTTACACTCAGGGCACTCTAGTTCGCATGGATAGGCATAATGCCGGTTATAATGTGTGGGTGTTTGATGAGGATAAACAGATTTTTGGTAAGCAAGAATTGTCGCAATACCTTGAAAACCCGCAAAGTAAGATATATTCCGATGCAGTGTTAATTGCCAAAAATAAGCGGATCAAACAAGAAAAAGACGATATCGCAACCCCGGAATATAAAGTGGTATTTTCTGATCAGGTTGTGCAATTCCCCCGAGTCACTTTTCTACTTGCCATTTGTATCCTTGCAGTTAGTGTTCCCATGCTTTTGGATGACGAAAAAAAAGTTAGCATGGTTTCAATCTTTGGTTTGGCTGGACAGGGAATGGGGCTTTTTTCAAACTTGGCTTTTTCCACGCAACCATGGCGCTTAATCACGCCAGTTTTTCTCCACTTCGGCCCCCTTCATCTACTCTTTAACATCATGTTATTAGTTGAATTTGGGCGTATGATTGAATCGCAACGAGGCGTCGTCAAATTCTTTTTCTTATTCTTAGCATTGGCCGTTTTTTCAAACCTTGCTCAACTCTTCTTGGGTGGGATTAGATTCAATCAAGGTCTATATTTCGGGCCAGCATCGACCTTTGGGGGCATGTCCGGCGTTATATACGGGCTATTAGGCTATGCTTGGATGAAAGCAGAATTTCAACCCGAACTTGGAATTAGTGTTCCAAGTTCTACGGTTAAATTTATGCTTTTCTGGCTCGTACTATGCATGACAGGAATACTAGGCCCGGTAGCCAATATTTGCCATATTAGTGGTTTGCTCATGGGTTTGATTATCGGGTTGCTCCCAAGAAAATTTACCCTTTAAAAGTTAAAGGGTTGGCCCGATACTCCAAGGGGCAAATTCTTCTTCACCAACCCCGTTGATTTCACTCTTGGTTTTTTTGCCACTTGCAACTTCAAGTATTTCTTCGAATATTTGCTTCCCTACTTCTTCCACAGGGGTTCCTTCAAGAATTACGCCTGCGTTGATATCCATATCGTCAATCATGTGATTATACATGGGCGAATTGGTAGCAACCTTGATTGAAGGAGCGGGTTTGCATCCAAAAACAGAACCTCTACCTGTGGTGAATACCAAAACATTGGCACCCCCTGCAACAATTCCTGTCATGCTCACAGGATCATAACCAGGTGTATCCATAACAACAAAACCCTTTGCTTTAACAGGTTCTGCGTAACGAACCACATCTACCATTGCAGTGCTTCCGCCCTTAGCGATTGCCCCTAGTGACTTTTCAAAGATGGTGGTAAGCCCGCCATCCTTGTTACCTGGTGAAGGATTATTATTGATTTCAGCACCAAAAATACCCGTGTACCATTCCCACCATTTGATTCTGTCCACAAGCTTTTGGCCAACTTCCTTGGAAATTGCTCTGCGTGTTAAGAGATGTTCTGCGCCATAGATTTCGGTGGTTTCCCCAATGATCGAGGTTCCTCCTTGGGCAATTAATAAATCAGAAGCAATCCCAAGAGCAGGGTTGGCGGTGATTCCGCTATTGCCATCGGACCCACCACAATTCGTTCCCAGAATAATTTTATCTGCGGAAATTTTTACCCGCTTGTGTTGGTTAACCGAAGGAAGAAGTTCAGCAATGGCTTTGATGCCTGCGTCAACGGTTTTTTTAATGCCGCCACATTCTTGAATACTTAATACCAGTGGTTTATTTTTAGTGCCATTCAACTGAATGAGATTCTGGTTTTCGATCAGATGGATTGCCTGACCTGTTTCACAACCAAGGCCAATTAAAATGTAGGCAGCAACATTTGCATGCTTGGCAAAGCCTGCAAGTGTCAAATCAAGTTGATTATGGTCGGGGCCATTGTATTGCATTGCGCAACCAGCCTTGTGGGTGATCGCTACTACGCCATCAACATTCGGGTATTGCTTAAGTAAATCGGAAGCACGAAATCGTTCGGAAATGTATTTACTGGTACTGGATGCACAATTAACGGTGCTTATAATTGCGATGTAATTGCGTGTGCCATACCTGCCATCGCCTCGATCGTATCCCATAAAATGTCTTAGTTCAGATGGTTTAGCAGGGTGGGGTGGTAAGTCTGCGCAGAAGGCGTAGTCTCGGGCAAAATTTTCAGCACCGATATTGTGCACATGTACATGATCTCCAGGATTAATATCCGTGGTCGCAAATCCAATAATCTGGCCATATTTGATGACCGTTTCGCCTTTTTTAATATGCTTTAGCGCCATTTTATGGCCTAAACCAATTCTTTTAGAAGGTGCAACTTTATCCCCCCCCACATCGATCGAGACGCCTGTTTCCAGCGTGCGAGTCGCTATTGCGACATTATCTTCAGGGCGTAAATGAATTGCTGGTGGGACTTCTATTTTGCTTGCCATCTTTTGCTCCATGTAAAACAACAAATTGCTTCATAAACAATTTATTGATTTTAACCATTTTGAGATGCCTTCACATCAACCCTTTTAATTTTGTGAAGAATTGACGTGCGTTAAACATTTAATTTTTTAGTTGTATATTCTTTGTTAGTTTAGTCTTATGGATGAATGAATTATTTAATATTAGGATTTTTTATACATGCTTAATTGCCATGTAGGAACATTTTCAGCAGATATTTCACCACCTTTAGGCCATCCACTTTGTGGAGGTGGCATTGAACCTGTCCGTGGGCAGGATGATCCATTGGAAGCTGTTGGAATTGTGCTTTTGGGTTGCGGTGCGCCCGTAGTTCTGTGTGCTTTGGATTGGTGCGAAATTCGCAATGATGCATATTTAAAATGGCGTCAGGTACTTGCTGATGCTGCCCATACAACAATCGAGCGAGTTCATGTGCATGCTGTTCATCAGCATAATGCCCCCATAGCCGACATTGAAGCTGAAAAAATAATTCAAATCAATAATGCTTCTCCCATTTTAGATCTTAAATATTTTGATCAGTGCCTTTTAAAAACTGCAGAGGCATTAAAAGCCAGCCTAGCAAAAACAAAAAAAATAAACCGAATTGGAACGGGCTATGGCAATGTGAATCAAGTTGCATCGAATCGTAGAATTCTTGATTCAGAAGGTAAAGTAAAATACACGCGCACTAGTGCTACTAAAAGCAAGGAAATCCGCGATTTTCCAGAGGGATTGATTGATCCAATTTTGCGAACCCTCAGTTTTTGGATGGGCGAAAAACCAGTCGTTGCAATACATTACTACGCCACACATCCAATGAGTTATTATGGTGATGGCATGGTGAGTTCCGATTTTTGCGGCTTGGCGCGAAGAAAGCGGCAGGCTGATTCCCCTTCAGTTTTTCAAATGTACTTTACTGGTTGTGCGGGAAATATTACCGCAGGGAAATACAACGATGGCAGTAAAGAAAATCGTGCCATATTACGAGATAAGATTTATCTTGGGATGACTGATGCTTGGAAAGTTACATACACTTCCCCAATTACAAAAATGGAAGTGCGTGTTGAACAGGTTAAGTTGGGGAAACGAAATGAGAAAGAATTTTCCCTGGAAGAAAATTTGAAACTGGTTGCAGATAGTAAAGAAACAAAAGTTAAAAGGAACATTGCGGCATTAAAACTTGCCTGGCTGCAAAGGCGAGAACAAACGGTTAATATTTCGTGTTTGGACCTGGGCGTTGCATCGATATTAAATTTGCCCGGTGAAGCTTTTATTGAATATCAGTTGGCAGCTCAGGAAATGCGCCCTGATTTATTCGTTTGTGTTGCTTCTTATGGGGATGGTGGACCCGGTTATATTCCAACTGACAAAGCTTTTGTAGAGGGGGGGTATGAGCCAACAGGGGCTTTCGCTCCGCCTAATGAAGGGCTTCTAATCAGCACAATCAGCAAGTTGTTGGGCCCAAAAGCCCCGCAAATCACAATTCCTTTTAAACGATTCAAGAAAAAGAATAAGTAAGCTTGTAGAATGGTTGCATAGATATGCTTTAGTAGTTTCGTTTTCCTGAGCTTGTTATTTGTTGCTTTTCACGATGATTGGATTATGCAAATGCCTGCTTCTTCTTTAAAAATTGGTATGATCGGTTTGGGTGTCGTTGGCACGGGAGTTGCCAAATTGCTGTTTGAGCAGCAAGAAAGGCTGGCAAAAAAAGCCGGCAGGCCCCTCGAGCTTACCAAAATTGCTGTTCGAGACCCCTCGAAACCTAGGGATATTAATATTCCCGACTCAATTATTACTTCCCACTGGGAAGATGTTGTCAATGATCCTTCTCTCGATGTCGTGGTTGAACTTGCAGGTGGAACTACCTGGACTAAGAAAGCCATTTTAGATTCTCTTGCCTTTGGTAAACACATTGTAACTGCCAACAAAGCTTTGCTTGCAACATATGGCAAGGAAGTTTTTGATTGTGCCAGAAAATACAATCGCTGTGTGGCTTTTGAAGCAAGCGTAGCCGGCGGTATTCCCATCATCGGTGCTCTTACGCAGGGCCTTGCTGCAAATAAAATCATTGGGCTGCGTGGCATCCTGAACGGTACATGTAATTTTATTCTTACCAGTATGAGTGAAACGGGCGATTCGTATGAAAATGCTTTGGAAGAAGCCCAAAAACTCGGGTTCGCTGAAGCTGATCCGACCATGGATGTTGATGGTACCGACACTGCGCATAAACTCGCAATCTTGGTGCAAATTGCTTTTGGCCAAACTGTCCCCTTTAGTGCCATTGATCGTGTTGGCATTGCTGGCTTAAACAGCATTGATATTCATTTTGCCCATGAGTTGGGTTATGGCATAAAATTGCTTGCTGAAGCTTGGATTAATGATGGCAAACTCGCTGTTCATGTTTCCCCTGTTTTACTAAGAATGCATTCCCCACTTGCGCAGGTTCGTGGTGCCTATAATGCCATACAGGTAATTGGCGATGCGGTAGGTGATACCCTTCATTATGGCCTTGGTGCAGGTCGAATGCCCACTGCTTCCAGTGTGGTTGCAGATATCATCGATATAGCTGTTGGCAGGGCGCAAAACACGTTTACTTCCATGAATTTGTGGTCTGATTCTAGTGCTGTAACTCCTATGCTCTTAAGTGATGATGTTAATAGTAGATATTATCTTAGGTTGCTGGTGGAAGATAAACCTGGTGTTCTTGCGGATGTTACACGCTTGCTTGCCAACCACCAAATTAGTATTGCTTCTATTATTCAACATGAAGCGCAGGGCGAAAACGCAAACGGTAAGGTTCAACTGGTTATTATGACCCACTTATCCAAGTGCGGGAAATTTAAAGCCGCTGCCAATGAATTGACTCGTCTCGATTGTGTATCAGGAAGTGCTGTGCATTATCCTGTCGAAGATTAACCCCCATAGGTGATTAAAATGAAGTATATAATTGTCATTCCAGATGGATGCGCTGATGACCCACAAGTATCCTTGGGAGGAAAAACCCCCCTTCAAGCTGCTATTAGGCCTGCGATGAATGCTGCTGCGAAAATGGGGATGGTTGGTTTATCCAACAATGTTCCTGCATCGCTTACCCCCGCAAGCGATGTTGCCACGCTTAGCCTATTTGGCTACGACCCAATGGAAGTTTATACAGGGAGAGCCCCTCTTGAAACCGTGGCGATGGGCATCAAGCTAAACCCAGGTGATTGGGCGATTCGTTGCAATCTTGTGAATGTTGTTGATGGCGTGATGAAAGATTTTACCGCAGGCCACATCGCAAACGAAGATGGTAAAGAACTTATTAACACGCTTCAAGAAAAATTGGGTGGAGAAGTTAAATCGCCTTCCGGGAAGGTCGTAGGGGTACTTGAATTTCATGCTGGAGTAAGCTACCGCAACATATTGGTTTATCGGTCCAAAGAACCCGCACCATTTGCCAAAGAAACCAAAGGTCAGCCGCCCCACGATATCCCTGATAAAGCTGTTGCGCCCTATCTTCCTAGCGGGCCTGGATGTGAATTGCTGAAAGAGATCATGCAGAAAAGTCAAGCGCTGTTTCTTGATCATAAGGTTAATAAAAAGCGGATTGCAGAAGGCCACAAACCAGCCACCCAGTGTTGGCTTTGGGGTATGGGTGTATCTCCGGTGTTAAAAAAGTTTGCGGATGTTCACAATGTGAATGGCGCAATCATCAGTGCGGTAGATCTCGTTCGAGGTGTCGGCATGTTGCTGGGTTGGAACCGTATCGATGTTCCCACTGCAACAGGATATCTTGATACCGATTACGCTGCCAAAGGTCGTTACGCCATTGAAGCAATCAAAAATCACGATCTTGTTTGTGTACATGTCGAAGCACCAGACGAAGCTTCGCATGAAGGTCGGGTCGATGCCAAAATTGAAGCTCTAGAACAAATCGATCGACACATTGTTGCGCCACTGATGGCGGTATTGCCCAGCTACAAGGATTGGCGCATTTTAATTTCGCCTGACCACCGAACACCAGTTCAGACCCGTGCGCATTCGCATGGTGCGGTTCCGTTTGTTATTGCAGGTACAGGTATTCTTGCAAATGGGCAGGAGACTTATGATGAAGTTGCTGCCGCTGCTAGTTCAGTTCTTTTTGCCAAGGGGCATGATTTAATGAAGGTTTTTCTTAAATAAACAATCACCTGCATTTAAGGAACATGAATGCAGGTGAATCTTGTTCGAGCTTAGCGCTGGAAAATAGGTATGTACTGTGCAGGCACGGAGAGTGCAATTACAGCAATACTGGTTTGGTAAATAGGCCCAACTTTGTGTGAGTCGAGATTGTTACCAGACCACGAACCATCCGGGCCTTGTTCTGGCAAAACAAGTTCTTTTAGTTTTGCATACCATGAGTTCCAAGCAGCACCACCCACTTGATGCATGGCATGGCTGGCATAGTAATGGCCATACCAAAAGTGAGATTTACTCTTGAAGTGTTTTTCAAGATATTCGACAGCTAGGGGAATATCCTTGGAATCATATTTGCCAGCTAACTGTAAAACACAAAGCCCTGCTGCTGTTCGTGCGAATTCTGGTCCGCCAGATCTTGGCTGATAACTATAGCCTCCGGTTTTTGCATCTCTGCAGCTTTCGATGTATTCGATTGCTTTTTTGAGTGTTTGATCAGGAACATGAAGGCCAGCATTTTTTGCTGCCCTTAGTGCCATAACTTGCATAACCGTGACGGAGATATCGGCATCAGCAGGAGTCGGGTTATATCGCCATCCACCCTGAGGATTTTGGCTCCGGATAATCAAATCGACGGCACGCTTTAACACAGGCCGAATCGAATCATCCGACGTCGTTCCCCAAAGTTGAGATAAGGTAAGCGTTGCAATCCCATGCGAATACATGCTTTGGCCACCCCCTCGAGCGCCAATAAGCAAGCCATCGGGTTCGCGAGCAGAGGCAATTAAAAACTGCGCACCTTTATTCACTTCAGGCCCATACATACCCTGCCCGGGTAAGTGACCCTGGCTCATATAAGCCAACAAAGCAAAGGATGTTATTGCGGTGCTGTGTTGATAACCCCCATCAGACCAAGAGCCATCGGGGTTTTGCTTGGTTGCCATGAATGCCAAAGCTTTGGCAATCGCTTTTTTAGTAGGATCATCCAGTTTTGCATGGATTACGGAGGCTACCTTTTCTTGAGCAAAACCTGTACCTGCAATCCCAAGGATGGAAGCGGTTAAGCAAGAATTAAACTTTCGTCTGTTGAATTGGTTCATGATGATCAACTTATCTAGAGGAAGACAGCGGCGCCTTGCTCGTTTTTTGCTTGTCTGCCAAGTCGCGGTAGTATTTCTGAATCATAGCTGAATATTCAGGTGGGAGATTGGCACCTAATGATTGCAATAGAGCTTCGCGTTCTTTTTCAGGAAGCTTAAGGAATCCACCATTGGCTTGAAGTTCAAGCAATTTTGCAAGAGCAGCTTCTTCTGTGCCATCGGGTTTGCGATCCCCATCGCCTTTGGTTTCGGCTTGTTTGGGGCTAGGCATAGGCGAATCCTTAGGTTCAGCTTTAGCATCTTTTGGCTCCGCTTTCCCATCTGCTTTTGCCAGTGCCGTTTCACCAGGAACACCCATGGGCACATCCAAGGCCTTGGCCAACTCATTAAGCATTTCTAATGCTTTTTCCAAACTCTTGGTAGCTTCAGCTTGCTTAGCTGCCGCCTCTTGAATATTGCCCTTTGCCGCAGCTTCGGCACCCTTTTCAAGCAATGCTTCCGCAGCTTTCAAATCGCCTTTTAGATTATCCGGTACCAACGCCTCAGCTTGCATTGCTGCATCTTTTGCCATGTTTCCTGCATCCTGAGCTTTCGCAAGTTCCTGCGTAGCTTCTAATAAAGCTTTCTGTTCATTTGCCATTTCCTTGGCGCCCTTTTCTGGAGAATCATTAAGGCCTTCCAACGCAGCTTTTTGAGCTTCGATGGCTTTATTAACGTCGCCCTTGGCTAAAGCTTTTGCAGCATCCGCAGCAGCTTCTGCTGCTTCAGGGTTCTTATCTTTGGCATTATCAAGTTGCTTTGCGAGGTCGCCTTGCTTCTTTGCAAGATCCATTTCGGCTTTACCTTCGCCAAGTTTTTCTTTGGCATTTGCAGTGGCTTTTTCGGCTTCTTTATTTTTGTCGAGGGCTTGTGCCACCCTGCGCGCAGCTTCGCTAACATCAGCTTGTTTCATCTCTTCTTTTGCTTGAGCAACAGCTTTATCCTGTTTGTCAGCTTTCACCATTTCAGCAGCATCTTTTGCGGCCATATCCAGTTTTTCTGCAGCATCAGCAGCAGCTTCAGCAGCTTTTGCAAGATCATTGTTTTGCAGAGCTTTTTCAGAATCTTTCTGATCTTTTACAGCCTCATCCGTTGCTTCTTTAGCATCGCCCATTGCGTTTTTAGCTGCTTTTTCTGTTTCTGCCATCGCTTTTTGTACATCTTTTGCAAGATTTTTTGCGACATCTTTTGATTTCAGTGCATCCATTGCACCTTCTTGCTTTGCCTTGTCTAGCTTTTCAGCGACTTCTTTTTGCATTTCGGCAGCTTTAGCTAATTCATCAGCCGCTTTTTCACGCTTGGCAACATCATCAGCTTTAGCTTTTTCTGCTGCTACCTGTGTTTTGGCAGCTTCTTTTGCTTTGGTTAATTCTTCTAATGCTTCCTTCATTTTGGGAGCAGCCTTTTCCAAACCTGCTTTAGGGTCAGGGTTATTGACCGCTGCTTCCGCCGCTTTTTCTTGAGCATCTGCAGCCTTTTCCAATGCTTTCTTTACTTCTTCAGGTATGCCGGGTGATTCCTTGGCCGTATCAATGGCTTTTTCAGCTAAGTCTTTTTCTTGTTTAGCAATGTTTTCTGCTGCTTTTGCATCCGGTTTTGCTTCAGGCTTTGTCATGTTTTTTGCAGTTTCATTTACCTGCTTTTGTTTCTCTTCTAATTTCTCGATTTTATTGACCAAGTCTTGTGCCTTGGCAACTGGGTCTTTCGCCTTCTCCATAATCTTTGCAACTTCAGCATCGATCTTTTCTTTTGCAGCTTCTAGTGCCTTCAGTGCTTTATCCTGAGCAACCTCAGCCTTTTTATCTTCTGCGGCAGCAAGAGTCTTGGCAGCTTCTTCAAGCGCTGCTTCAGCCTTTGCTAAATCTGGTTTTGCACTTTGTACCGCTGGTTCAGTGGTCTTTAAAATATCTTTGGTTACATTAGCCATGTCCGCTTCTTTTTTTGCCACTTCCATTTTGGCTTCAGGTGTCTTGGGGGCATCTTCTTCTTTCATCTTTTCATTGATTTCTTTTTGATCGCGAACCATTTTACCTACTTTATCTTGCAGCTCTTTTAATGTTTGAAGAGTGTTTTTTGGTGCTCTCCAAGCATCTGCTATTTTCTTCATTGCAAAATGATTTTGTTCGGTGTAGTTGGAAGCAGGTTTGAAATTGCGAATTGAGTCCTGATTGTCACCATATTTGCTTAAATGATCTGTAACCAAAGAAAGCGTGCCTCGAATGTTTTCAGCTTTGGCAATTCTCAAACCTTCTTTTAACCTATCTTTGCGCTGGTCATCTAATTTCGATTCAAGATCTGCAGCTTGCGAAAGAATTACTGATACATCAACATTAAGGTCGCGTTGACGATCTATTAGCTTCGTTACAATTGTTGGGAACATTGATTTGGTTTTGCTGTTTTTGTCTTCGAGCATGCCGTTAAAAATCATAAGTGTTGCATTGATCGAGAATTCTTCTTTTGAAGCTTTAGCCATTCTTTCAGCAGCAATTTCCAGTGAGCGAATTGCTTGTTGTTTTAATGCCAACTCGCGAAGCTTTTCCAAAATTTGCTGATGGCGAACATAGGCAAGTTTAGTTTCATCATCAGAGGTGGTTTTTGATTTTGCATTCGCTGAAGTTTCTAGGTGTTTAATAACCGCAACCATATCTTGCTGGCGCAAGGATTTAAGAACTGTGGTGGCTTCGACAACCAACTTTGATTCTTCAGTATCGTTAAGGTTGTAGTACGACAAAATGTTCAACAAGGTCTCGAGACGCTTGGTTGCTTTTTCTGTTTGTAAGGCAGTTGATTCTTGCCTTTCAATTTTCACTTTTGTTGTGGTTTGGCCTTGGGCCAAGACTGGAAGAGAAATCAGAAAACAAAGCAAAGATAAGCGGATTGTTTTAAACATGGTTTAATCACCTTTAGGTAGGAATATCTTTTGTAATGCTAACCTATAACTAATCACATTGCCAATGCTAATTTACTTTAAAACCTTATATATCAAGGTTTTGGAGTTAAATTCGGTAGAAAGCCTTCGAAAACTGTCGCTTGTTTGTTTTTAAGTTGCATTAATTTCTCTGTTTCTTTTTCTTTTCGTCTCCACCAGGCTAGTAATTCATCCAAGCCTACAACTTCTTTAATTAGTATTTCAGACTGCCCAGTTTTAGGTTCTGCGGGGTTCATGTCGGTGACTTCAACGAAATACTCGATTTTATCGCCTACCCGAATATTTTTTAATGGCCCAATCTGGAAATCAAATCTGCCACCCGCAAGTCTTCGATCAGGTGTTTTCCAAGGGTCTTCCGAGGGCAATGGGTAAAAGTCGATCGAAGCTTTTGCAGGGCTATTTTCAAATGATCCTGCTTCTATGAGGAATTTACCTGTTTTTTCTGATTCAGGTTTGAACTCTTGAAGAGGAAGTGTATTCCAATCACCTTTTTCATTGATCCGATAGCGGAACTTCGCAATCGATAAACCTGAATAACTTTCAGCTTTGTATGCAACCCTGAATTGTTTTCCAATCAATACGGGAAGTCCATCGATTTCAGTGTCTTCATCTTTGCCAAAAACTCTTACAATGCCCGGCACTTGCTCTGCTAATAGAGTTACCAACGGTTCTGGTGTTTGTAATACGGTGAGTTTTCGCTGCCAGTTAGGGTTGGATTCCAAGCCATCTTGGTTACTAATGTTAACCTGATATCTTACATTTCCCAATTTAAGATTAAAACGAACAATCAAGGTTTGCTTATTTTCTCCTAGTGCGCAGGGCATTGTCTCGGGGGTAAGATTTGAATCATAATTTTTGACGACTAAAGTTGCATCTTTTAATGGTTGTGAACTTTTGAATTCAACTTGAACCGTGCTGCCTTCAATGCCATCGATGTCACCCTTGGGGAAGGTTTTTTCATAGGGAGAACCATCAGGGCGCTTCCCAAACCATTCGGGCATAAGTATTTTCGCAGAGACCATTTCCAAAGTGGGGCGATTTTTCCGGATAACAGGCAACGGCCCAGCTCTCCCATCCCCAATGCGTATGGTTACAGAACCATCTTCGATTGAAGAAGCCAATGTTGCTTTCCACTGCCCCATTTCGTCAAGTTCTATTGGAATAATAAGTGTTTTTCCAGCTAGGTTTTTCCAGCGCATTTTACCCACCGATGGAATGTAACCTTCTGTCAGGCGCAAATCGAAACCGATGCTCACTTCTTCGCCTTCTGCAAGCACAATTTTTTCGGGAAGGTTAATGATTGCGGTGTTTCTCGGGATGGGCGTGTTCAAAAGAAATTGGCGTTCTAACAATGCTTTTGCAGAATCATGTGCGAAAAGCAAAGAGAACACAACAAACAACAATACAGGCGCGAACCGATAAGAGGATTCTTTCAGTTTTTTTAATTCAAGAGCATTATTAAAATTGAAATTGGGGTAGCAATCAACAACTTCGCTTGTTAATTCAGCAAGAAGCTTTTCCGACTTTTTGTCAAATCGTGCTTCGGGTCTGGAAAGTTGCAGAACTGTAATAAGGCGGTGATCGAATTCGGGGAATGTTTGTTCGATTTTAAGGGCGGTTTCATCCTCTTTGAATCTTTTAATCGCAGGCAGCACAACATAACTTGCCAAGCTTACCATCAATAATGATAACCAAGAAGCGGTCATGAGTAATCGGAAAGGCATGGGAGTTTCTTCTTCAATATCCCAGACCCAATCTGCAAGGCAGGCAATAGCAAGCAAAGGCAGAACGAATAGAAGGGATTTCGCAATCCCATAAATAATGTCAATGGATTTATTAAGCAGCCAGATTTTCTTAATCTGATTGCGTATGGGACCCAGGGATTTGTAAATAAGTGCCTCTGCCATAATTAGCTCAGGTTGTTCCATCTTCTGAAAAACCATTCAAGGCTTAGTCCGATTGTAAGCACAAGAAAAAGTAAGGGGTTAAGTTTTGGAATTTCAGTATTAAAAGTAATCTGAAAGAATTTCGAAGGGATATCAACTAAGATTTTTTCTGCATCATTTTCAAGAACAAATTGACCTTTGCTAAGCCTTGCGGATTCAGAAAGCTGAGAAGTTGCCAACCCACCTTTTTCGATATCTTGCTGGGGGAAAACGCGCCATTCAATCCGTGCATCCTGCTCTCCGGGAATTGAGAACGAGAATTTCCCAACTTTGTCATGGGTAAGGTTGAGCAGATATTCTCCGGCTTTATCCGGGATTTTTTTCAACTCAATATCTTTGGACTTTGTTTTTGCATCGGTGTTTTCGGGTGCATCAAGCCATTCGATTTTGGCGTTGATACTTTCTTTGCGTTCGGGCAAGAAGTTTTTATCTAAAACCCGAACAGCAATCTGCCCGCCGGTGTTTAAAAATGGATCAGGCCTATCCATGGATAATCGAATTTGTTTGATGGCCCCAACTCTAGGACCAGCAGCCCAATAAACCCATTGGCTCCAGAACCTGCCATAAATCGCATCGCCATCGTTGTAGCGCCAACGCCAAGCTTCATCAAAACCAAACCAAGCAACCTGGCCTCTGCCGTAGGGTTGGGTAGCTAAAAGAGGCAGTGGGCCTGTGGGAGTTTTTACGCTGGGGTGAACCAGCAAAGGCGTTGCACCTGGTTTAAGTTTGCTAACAGGGGCATGCCAGTACATACCGGGTAAATCTTTCCAAGTACGAAAGTTGGCTTCGGGTGTTTCAGCAAGTTTCATAGCTTCCTGAACCAAACCATCCTTGGTTAAAAGGGGGTTGAACATCGTGGTGCGTTTTTCGTTGAGAGAAACGGTGTCGTAAGGGCCAGGTTCAATGGGAAGTAAATTACTCAAGGGCGAATCATTCCAGCCTTGATTGTTGTAACGTTTGCCACCGAGGATGATTAGCCCGCCGCCTTCTTCGCAAAATTGTCTGATTCGTTCGGGGCCATCGGGGCCAAGTTTTTCCAAAGGAATGTCGCCAAGAATAATAACATCAAAGGCGAAAAGATCTTTTCTTGAAGTTGGTATTTCCTGAAGGAATGGGTCTTTCGAAGTTAGATCTGGGTCGCCTTCTAAAATCACAAATTTAGGATCAAGTGCTTTGCGGGGAGGTTTACCCTCGCCACCGGAGGATGCGGTTTCGCGGGTTAAATTCATCAAGAGGAAGCGAAGATCCCATCTTGGAGATTTATCGATGACCAAGATTTTGATTTTACGATCAATGATTTTCACAGGACGGGTCAATGAATCTTCTGCAGAGGCGTTTGCTATGCCCGTTAATTTTGCAAAAACTTTCACTTCAGAGTTTTCTTTGTTTAATCCAGTAAATGGCGGGCGAAACATCAGTGCATGCCGAATGTCTTCACCTGGTTTTGCAGGTATTGTGTCTTTTGCAACTTCAACGCCATCTAATGTTAATCGAAGCTCAACTTTGGCAGCGGGATTGTTATCGAGGTCGAATTTGGAGAGTTTCCATCGAACAGGGACTCCCAATAATTCGCCAGCCTGAACAATTTCAGGTAGAACAAAGTCGCGTAATTCAATGCTTGCTGGTTGGCTAAGGCCAAAGCCCACGAAGAAAATCGGAATGTTTTTTTCTCCTGCAAGCTTTGATATTTCGTTTAGGTTTGCAGTTGAATTAGTATCACGACCATCTGTGAAAATAATTAAGGATGCGGGTGGTTCAGTTGTGTTTGCAATGGCTTTTTCGATGGAATCTGCAAGTAGAGTTCTGGGCTGGTTTCCTTGCCAATCATCTAAGAAAGAATGGGTTGTTTCTTTTTCATTAATGCGTTTTAAATCATTCCCAAAGAGGTATTTTTTTAATGGGCCTTTTGATTCAAGAGCTTTTAAAAATCCATTTGGGTTGTCTGCAAGAATTGCTTTTGCCAACTCAAGCCTTGAGGGGTATTTTGCATCAATATTTAATGTGGGATCAGCTAGTGTTATTTTGCCAACAAGAGCTTCAGCCCTAGCAATGTCATCAGACTGAGTTCTGGAGTCTCTAGATTGCATGCTTAGGGAATCATCGAGAATAATAAGGTTGGGCGATGGGCGGGTGCCTTTTAATTTAAGATTGCAGGAGATTGGTTGAAAGAAAAGCATCGAGAATGCAAAGATTGCCGCAAAGCGACTGCAAAGTGCAAAGGTTTGAATTCTTGTGGGAAGCTTTATTTGTTCTGCCCGGTAGAGCCTGAAGGAAATAATAAAAAGCGTAACGCATGCCAGTACTGACAAAAATAATGCCAAATACATGGGCACAGTTTCAATTGAAACAATGCTCGCCCCACTTGGCGTATCAATTCCCAGAATATAACCAAGAAACTTGTTCATTCCCCTACCTTATAAAGGTTGCCCGCACCACCATGCGAAAAACATTTCAAAAACAAAAAAGAGAAGCAGTAAATACAACAGCAGGTTGGTAAGTTCGCCCGTGCTACCTGTTATTGAAGCTTCGCCAGTGTTATTTTGGTGCGATACATTTTTGCCAAGGATCTCATCGATTTCGCTCTCCTGCAAAGGATTAAGCTCTGCACCCTCTTCGTTAGAAGCCTGCACTGCGATTAGGTTTTTGGTGTTGGTATTAGAATTTGAAGGTGGTGAGGTTTCTAATTTCCAAATGCCTGCGTCAGGGGTGAGAAACTCGCCCCGGAAAACAACTTCGTCCACTGATTTTTCCATCGATGCAGCCAATGCTGTGCCAGTTGGCGAAACCCATTTGTATTTTTCGCCACCAATGAGATCTTGTGGTTGTAATCGCAGCGACATTTCTCTCGAAATTAATGGGTTTTTTGCGTCATTTAATGTGTCTAAAATTCGCGAGAGCAGAGTTTGAATGAATGGCACAAAGCTTGGTCTTAATGGCAGATCGCTGTAGGAAAGATCTGGCACCCAAGGCAGTAAAGTAATAAAACCTGCGCGAAGTTGTTTCATTTCTGCAAGTGGTTGGTTATCAGAAAAGTAGCCCAAAGCTGAGGTTTGGTAGTCTTTTGATGTTTCGAATGTTACTCTCTTACGGAATTCAGATTGATTAATGAGGTTTAAGGGTGCTGAACGAAAACGATTAAACCAGCCAACAGGCGGAAAGTTTTCTGTCGCAATAGTTGAAGGAACAAGGTTTGGAGTTGGATTAGTCGTAGGTAGAAACTTGCCAGCATTTTTGATGTTTGAATCAGAAACTGCCGCATAATTGCTACCAGCAAAATAGACCAGAGTGTTTCCCACCGAAACCCAGTTTTCAAGTTTTTCCATGAAACCATCACTCACGCTATCTGAACCCGCAAGCATTGGGTCCACCATGAAAACTATGTCGGTTTCATCGAGAGTATCTGGTGTAGCGCCTCTTCCTGAAGCTACTTTGACTTCAATACCGGAGTTCGATGAATCTGAGGAACCTGATCTAAGCGCATGATAAAGGAAAAAAGTGTTATCTCGGTTTGCATCTATTTCAGATTTAGCGCCGACGATTAAAACTTGAAGCTTTTTTCTTGCAAGAACTATCTTTTCTTTTTGATTGTCTCTGGAGAATCGATCATTGCCTGCAACTACTTTTACAATTTGATGCCCATCTTCTGGTATTAGAAGATCAATGGTGATACTTCGTTCTTCGCCAGCATCTAGTTTTTCAATCACTGCGGATTCTGCAGTTTCAAAGTCTGAGCCCAATCCAAGTGTTGTTTTAATACCAGTGGCGGGTTTGATACCCCGGTTGCGTACAGTTAATCCCCATGTTTGTCGCTGATTTGCAAGAATAATGCCTGCAGTTGGTTGGAAATCCAATATCTGAATATTACTATCAACATCGGAACCATGACGAATCATGTGGATGGAGATTGAAGATGGCATGTTTTGTACAAGAGTTTTAAAAGAGCTTGATTCATTCTGCCAGCCTGGTCTTTGCATATCAGAAAAGAAGAATATTTTTCTTTGGCTGAAGGATGAAGTTTTTAAGAGATCGATGGCGTTGGCAAAACCCTGATAAAAATTACTGCTTCGATCTGTTGGTTTAATTTGCAAAAGGGCAGAAGCAATTGCATCGGATTCGTTAGAGTTGTTGTAACTTAGTTCTACTGTATGGTCGGTGAGGCTGATGATGCGGGCTTTTGATCCCGTGGGCAAATTGCCTAAAAGTTGCTTCGCAGAAGTAAGGGCCATATCCAATCGGGAAGTTTGGCCTTCTAATGTGGACATACTTTGGGAATTATCGATTAAAATTACGGCGTCGACGGGGCCACTGCCAAAAAGGGAAAGTGTTGAAGGCCTTGCAAGTGCAAGTGCAGTGAGTATTAAGATTGTCATGCGAAGTAGAAGAAGGATCAAATCGCGGAGGCGGATTTTTTTGCTGGTTTCCTTGAGGCTTTTACGGAGAAATTCCATGGGCGCCCAACGAACAACAGTTGGTTTGCTTTTGCGTAATAAATGCAAAGCAACAGGTATTCCTGCGCTTAAAGCACCAAAAAGCATCCATGGAACCAGAAAATGCATAGTCAACCTTTATTGAATTTTTGCAACTCGTTTTTTCATAAGCCTGAGGGCAAGCATCTTAAGTAGTTCATCTTCAGGGGGTTTGTCCGACCTAATAAGCAAGTGGGTTGCCTGAAGTCTGGTACATGAAACATCAATTTCATCGAGCCAGGTTTTGATTTCTTTTTGATACGCAGTGCGAAGTAATTGAGGTCTGGTTACAAGCGAGCCGCTGCTTTCCAAATCTTCAAATAAGATTTGCCCTTCCATCGGGAAATCGATTTCATCGCTGTGCAATACCTGCACCAATAAAAGATCATGGCCACGAGCTCGGATCTCGAAAATCTCTTTGAGTAACAAGGGCCAAGGTTCAAGGAAATCGCTGATAACAATGACCATCCCCTTTCGTATTTGTCTTTCGGAAATCTGTCTTAATGCAGTGGATAAAAGAGGTGGGGTATTTTCTTGTTCTCTTTCAGGGCCTGGCACAAGAGCGGTAATCTGATTAAGAAGAATTTTTAAGCGGTTGGATTTTGTGCTGGGGGTGAATGAAAGTAAACGTTCAGGATATGCAGGGTTATCCACTGTTTTAAGCCCAACTGCATCGCCCTGACTAGCAGCAATCTGGCAAAGCACTGTAGCAAGTAACTGAGCCATTTCGTGCTTGGATTTTCCTGCAGCGCCGTAACTCATCGAGCCTGATAAATCTAGAAGAACATGGGCTGTGTAATTGGTTTCCTGCTCATATTGCTTGACGATGTATTTTTCGGTTCGAGCATAGCCACGCCAATCGATATGTCGAAGATCATCGCCTGGAACATATTCACGATGCTGGGCAAACTCAACCGAGAAGCCTCGGGTGGGGCTTTTCTGGTCGCCAACTCGCAGGCCTTCTACTAGCGTAAGAGCGCGAAGGCCAAGGTACTTGGCTTGCTCTAGAAGTTTTGCCTGATTATGTGCTGGAATTTCGTTCATTCGTGTTTAGCTATTGGTTGACAATTTTAGTTTAGATCGTACTTCTGCCAGAATTTTTCTGGTCAGATCATCCGGTGCAATTCCGTCTGCTTGTGCAGTAAACGAAGGAAGCAGCCTGTGCCTGAGTACTGGGTAAGCTACGGTTTCAATATCTTCGATGGTAACATGAGGTCTGCCATGTAGTGCGGCTCGTGCTCTGCCAGCAAGAACCAAACTGATGCTAGCTCTAGGGCCTGCGCCCCATTGAATCCATTTTGAAGCAAAAGATGCAGCTTCTTCGGTGTTTGGTCTGGTAGCACGGGTTATTTTTCTAGCAAATTCAAGTGCGGTATCTGAAACAAGTATTTGCTTGGTGATCTTTTGCAATTGTTCAATTTCATTGCCATCAAGAACCGTGTTAATTGTTTCTGCATCCAAGGCGCTTCTGCGCATGATTTCGTCTTCTTCGGTATCGGTGGGATAACCCACTTGGATTAAAAACAAGAATCGATCGAGTTGGGCCTCTGGAAGGGGGTAAGTACCTTCTTGTTCAATGGGGTTTTGGGTTGCAAGTACAAAGAAAGGTGAAGGCAGGGTGTGATCTGCACCGCCCACGGTTACTTTTCTTTCTTGCATTGCTTCTAAAAGAGCAGCTTGGGTTTTTGGTGGTGTTCGGTTAATTTCATCTGCGAGAACTAAGTTTGAAAAAATAGGCCCTTGAAGAAATTTGAAAGCGCGCTGCCTAGTTACAGGGTCGTCCTGAATAACTTCGGTTCCAGTTATATCTGAAGGCATCAGGTCGGGGGTGAATTGAATTCGTTTGAATCCTAGGTGCAAAGCTTTTGCAAGAGTGGAAACCATCAAGGTTTTTGCCAACCCGGGCACGCCAACAAGAAGGGCATGACCTTTGGCAAGAATTGCGAGCAACAGTTGTTCAATAACTGCATCCTGCCCAACAACAATCTTGGCAACTTCTTTGCGAAGAGTCGTGCATTTGGCGCCAAAGCGTTCCAATGCTGCAAAATCAACTTGATTATTCTGGCTCATTGCTCATCATCTCGGTTTGTGAATTTCAAAACACACGCATGGAAGGAACACCCATTTCATGGCAGGAGAAGGCCATGGTAGCAATGGCATTAAGAAGGTAAAGCTAAAAGTTGTTAAAGTAGTCGTTTTTTTGTGAAATTTGATAGTCCAAGCTAATCTAAGCTTGTTTACTCATGTATAATAAAGTTTTTTAATCACTTTTTAATGTTATTTGGCTGAATTACCAGTGAGGTGCTTAAGCGCATCTTCAATTTTCGGATAACGGAACTCGAATTTATGATCGAATAATTTCTTTGGATGAACTCTTGTGCTACTTAGCAATAAATCTTGAGCTTTCTGGCCCATGAATAATTTTAAAAGAGATGAAGGCACTGGTAGGAATGCTTTTTGATTGAATACTTTTTCAAGTGCGCAGATGAATTCGTAATTAGTTACGGGGTTGGGAGTGACAAAATTAACTGGCCCACACACTTTTTCGTTTTGCATGCAAAATCGTATTGCTCCCAATAAATCATCCATTGCAATCCAACTCATGTAAGCAGAAGAGGCTTTTCCCCAGTATGCCCCCATACGCATTTTAAACGGGATTAAAAGTTCTTTTAACGCTCCACCCGCAGGGCTTAAAACTATACCAAAGCGCATGTTTACAACTCTGATTCCTGATTTTGTTGCGCTTTCGGTTGCGCCTTCCCACTCCTCTGCCACTTCGGTGAGGAAGCCTTTGCCATGGGCGGAGTTTTCGTCAAGGAGTTCACCTTTTCGGTCGCCATAGATGCCTGTTCCTGAGGCGCAGAGCAAAACCTTGGGCGGATTCTTCAAACCGGAAAGAACTTTGCTTAACGAAGTTGTGCTAAGAACCCTACTGTCGCGAATGCGCTTTTTTTTTGCCTTTGTCCAAAGTCCCCCTGCAATGCTTTCGCCTGCCAGATGAATTACAGCGTCTGCATTTTCAAAAATTTCTGGGGAGGGATCTCCTAGATTCGGATCCCACGATGCGCTGTTCTTGGTGTTATCTTTTTTGCGGCCTACTTTGCTAACGGAAAGTCCGATTGAATCAAGATAAGCGCAGAGATTGGTTCCAACGAATCCTGATGCGCCAATGACAACCACTTTTTTAATCGGACTTTGTTTTGCCACAATGGAATCTTCAAGGTCTGCGCGCATAATTGCATGGCGATAGCGGAACATTTTCTGAAGTTTTTGTTTGATCATAGCTCCACCAAAAATTTCGCCAAGGATTCCCATGGGGAGTTTGTATTCAATGTGGTCCGTGAGTGTGGAGCTGTTCGGGGTCAGTGGTGAAACGAGATGTTCGTGCTGCCAAAATGCAAAAGGGCCTGTAATCTGGAAGTCGGTGAACGATCTGCCTTCGGTGTATTCCGTATGTTCAGCAATCCATCGTTTCCAGATGGGCCAGATTCTGACATCGATTATAGTTCGGGCGCCTTTTTCAATGCCCTTGCTTCGCTCTATGATTCGAACTTCATCCCAAGGGGGTGACAGTCTTTCAAATGCAGATTTGTTTTTATGCCAGTCAAAAACTTCTTTTGATGAGAAGGGGAACTCAGAACAAAACTCGAAAATATTTTTATTCATTGTATTGTCTGCCTAAATGGGATTAAGAAGTTAAGGTGTAATTGGCGTTGGTTGATTTGGCTTAAGTTTGGGCTTAGTATTTTGGCCCGATAATTTTCTAAATTACTTCTGTGATAATCCAGCATTATGAAAAGCACATTCGATATTTTTGTAAAAGTGCTCGCAAGTATATTGCCGTAAATACCTGCAATAAGAAAAGATTGGGTTACTGGGTTAATCATTAGGGTTCTGCTCAATGGCGTAAAAGATATCGCCTGCCATAACTATTAAGGGATGGGAAAAAATCATCCAGCAGTCGGCATTGGTTGTACCCATGAACAAGATATCATCTTTGTTTTTAGAGGGGATTGGGTTTTTGCAAATGATAATGTGGGTATGGGGTTTCAATTCTGGTAGATGAATCTTTTCTATTTTTCGCTGCTCTGAAAAAGCGTATTTGAAGAATGGTTCGTGGTACAGTTTCAATTGTGCAATCTCTTTAGGGTTCAAAATTAATCAGGTCTTAATCTTATTATAGTCGAAACAAATCTCATCAATCATTCATCTTTAAGGAAGTTTTTAAATTGCTTGTTAGGTGGCAATAATTGTTTCGTCAATGATTCCAGCACTCCTGATTTTTACTTCCTACTTCAGGGCTAATAAATTTTAATGCATCCACTTTTGTGGCTGCAAGATAGTCGTAAACCCATTTACCTTTTGGGAGGATGATCTCATGGCCTTTAATATCAAAAGTATTTTCAAGGTTCGTGATTCAAAGAGAAACCGTAAGCCTGTTTCTCCTTTTTTAGAATTACTTGAGGAAAGATTAGAGTGTGCAACTCGAGTGTGGGATGGAAGTGAAATCCCTAATGGCACTGATGGTCCACCTCCTGCTTTTGGGGACCCTACATTTAGTTCATTTCTAAATAATTTAGCTAGTAACTGGGCCCCTTCGGGTGGGCAACCTGGACTGCCCCAAAATGGTGATAGTTTACTTTTTCCCAACCTTGTAAATAGTAATCCTTCAGTTCTGGCAACACCTTTTGCGGGTGTATTTGGAAACTTAACTCGCCCTGATCCTAATGGCGGAGCCTTGCCCATCCCGATTTCTGTTAATGTTATCAATGACCTTTCCCGTGATTCGAATGGTAACATGGCGTCCTACCTTCCCGGAGGTGTGCAGTCGCTTGATTTTGTAAACAGTATCGATCTGTTTGGCTCCGGATATTACATCTTTGCTAGGGATTACCCTCAGTTTGGTCCTGCTACTGCAACGACTTCTCCCGGGCCTGTTCTCGGGTTTTATCCAACTGGCGGCGCATCTGCTAATCCGTTGAATGTTCAAACTCAAATCAATGCAGTTTACTCAGGTTCATCTGCATTGTTCCCAGATAACAATAATGCTAACTGGGTTTATATGCCTGTTAAAATAGGTCAGAGCAATTCTGATTTTGTTTTTAATGTTGCTAATGAAGGGTCTTGGTTGGTTTTTTCGAATCGTATTAATGGCGAAATTGAAGCTAACTACACCAGTATTTCCGATTTGAATAATAATAAAATAATCAAGCGTGGTTCTGGTGTTCTTGTATTCGATGGCAAGAATTCCTACCAAGGTGTTACTTCTGTTGAAAATGGTGTTGTGGTTGTTTCCAACGATCAAGGGTTGGGTAGTTCCGCAGTGAATGCCAATGTTGAAGTCAATGGTGGAACCTTGCGTTTGAGTTCCTCGGATTATTCTCAGAATGCAATTGGGAATATTTACAATGGAGGTGCGCAAATTGCTAATCGCAATCTTATTCTTTTTGGTGGAGATGGTTTTGTTCCAACTCTTGGGACACCGGGAATCAATATTGGAATTCCCCAAGGTTCTTTAGATGGCATGACCGGTTTATCTTCAGTTCCAAATCAGTGGAACGGTACGGTCACTTTGGTTGCAAATCCTTCTGCTACTCAGACCCCTGGTGCACCTAATCCCAATGGTGACGCAAGTGTCGGCCAGCAGTTTGGTAGCACGATGGAAATTAATGGCGCAATTGGGGGTTCTGCAGGGTTAAGAAAATGGGGATTGGGCACTGTAGAGCTTACTCAAGCAAATACATTTACTGGTGATGTCACTATTTTAAATGGTTTTTTAAATGCTCAAAATGATTTGGCATTGGGTGCTCTGCCACAAAGTTCTTCCTTAAAACAAGTACTTGTCAGTCAGGTTCCTGCAAGCTTATTGGATCCTAATATTCCAACGCCCCAGTTTGGTGCTTTCACTATTGGTGATTCTAATGTGGGTGGGCAGTCTTATGTTTTTGGCTCGGGTTACCAGTTGGTGATTCAGGGGGGTAATGGGCCTGATCAAAATCCCGGTATACCTTTTACTAATTCCCAAAGGTTAGAAGGCCTTGGGGCTTTTCAGATTATATCGCCCTCCAGTAATCCAAACTCTGCGGACTGGCAGGGGAATGTGGTTATTCAGGATGATGCTTCAATAGGTGGTACACCTGGGGGGACGCTAAAAATATCTGGTGATGTCTCCCTTTCTGCTGCTGATACTTTAGAAAAAAGGGGATCGAATACCTTAACATTGTCCGCAACGAATTCTAATTTGCTTGGTAATGTGTTGGTAAGTTCAGGAAATTTGAAGCTCACCAATAGTGATTCCATTGTCA
>Ga0209358_10000529_pt1 | contig 33246 bp, 25 predicted proteins | sample LauGreFa1BDMLBSN_2_FD_187574 | JGI IMG/M metagenome (GOLD analysis project Ga0209358, IMG submission 187574) | Freshwater lake microbial communities from Lake Michigan, USA - Fa13.BD.MLB.SN (SPAdes) (version 2) | ecosystem: Environmental > Aquatic > Freshwater > Lake | place: Lake Michigan, USA... | reverse complement strand
GGTATAGACCAGGCTCAAGTCCAGCTTAGTAGCGGCCAGTTTTTCATCCACGCTGGCCAGGGCGCGGAAGGCGGTTTCAGGCGCTTTGGCGGGGAATACGCCGTCCGGTGACAAGGCTTTTTGAGCCGATAAGAAAGCTTCTAGATACACCGCGCGGTCGCCCAGAAAATAGCTTTCCGGGACTACTTTGATGATGTCGCTGGGCCCGGCCTGTTGTATCCATTTGTCGGCTCGCACAATGGCATTGGCCAGCGCTTGAACCGTATTGGGGTATTTGTCGATGAACGCTTGCGGGCAATACAAACAGCCGCCGGGCATGGGGCCGCCAAAGATTTTTTCAGCCTCGGCCAAATTGCGCGTATCGGTGATGATTTTCATATCGCCTGAGCGCGTGAGCAGGGTCGATACCGGGTCTAGGTTGCTCATCGCATCGACCTGACCGGCGCGCATCGCGGCCACCGCGCCATTGCCAGCGCCCACACCCACGATGCTGACATCGCTGGGCTTGAGCCCGGCCTTGGCCAGCACAAAATTAACCACTACATTGGTCGAGCTGCCCGGTGCGGTAACGCCGATTTTTTTGCCCTTCAGATCGGCTACTGATTTGTAATTGGGCATGGTTTTGGGGTTGTAGCCCAAGGTGATTTGTGGCGCCGCGCCCTGCACCACAAAAGCGCGCATGGGCTGACCTTTGTAATGCATATTGACAGTGTGCTCAAAGGCGCCGGACACCACGTCCGCGCTGCCGCCCACCACTGCCTGCAAGGCGCGCGCACCGCCCGAAAAATCCACAATCGTCACATCCAGCCCCTCGGCCTTGAAGTAGCCTAGTTGCTCGGCAATCGTCAGCGGCAGGTAGTAAAACAAGTTTTTGCCGCCAACGGCAATGCTGAGTTGCGGCTTTTCGAGTGCCTGGCTCCATACCAGAGATGGGAGGGCAGCGCTGGCCACCGTGGTGGCGATAAGTTGGCGTCTTTGCATGGTTTTGTCTCCTGCGTTGATAGTCGGAGTCTGACCGGACTCCTTGCGTTCAACGATGATAGTACTGCCGGTGGCGCAGGGTCTCGGCATTTCTGGGTTGGGAACCTTATTTTCCGGTGTGAGCCGGGACATTTCCAATTGGCTTGGCCGGCCAGCAAGCAGGTGTAACCAGCGTAATCCATGGGATGTAAAGGAATCGCCGAATCCATTAATTTCGTGATATTCAGTTAGACTTCCCGAGGTAAACCGACGACCTTTTCTAAGGAACCCATGCGCCCGCTGAACCTGCTTTTGAATGACGGTTTTTTTGCGCGTAGCGGCCCCCTGCTGGCGGCTTTGGGGATGTCACTCTTTTTTGCAAGCGCTGCGCCCGCGCAAACCACCAAGAAGAACCCCTTACCGGTGGCGCCCAACGTGGTGAACCCCTACAACTGCTCCATCGCCGAATTCCGCACTATGGCGCTGACCACCCATGACCCGCAGGAGCGTGGCGACCTGGCTGCGCAATGGCTCAAAGCCAATGGCCCTTCCTGCTCTATTTCCCAGGTGCTGCTGCTCAGCAGCAACCGGCCCCAATGGCTGGGCTCGGCCAATACCGTCAGGATTGCCGGTGTGTTTGACCAAATTATCGAAAACAAGCTGAAGAATGACCCGCTGGCGCTGAAATACCTGTACGGATCAGAGGGCGCAAGCTCGCCCAGTAGCGGCAGTAAAAAAGGCGCTGAAGAAACCAGCGCGGGCGGCGCTCCGGCAGCGCCCGCGGCTGGCGCTGCCCCGCCTCCGGGCACCGTGACCCTGGCCGTGGGCAGTGGCAGCGCGGCCGCACCGATAGGCGGCGCACCGGCGCCGGCGGCGCAAAACATCAATATTTCCTTGGGTGCCAGCAGCCCCCAGCCGGAAGACCTGAGTCGCAAACTGCCCTTGGATTCCGAGGCCAAACCGGTGTTCCCACCTGAGCGCGGCAAGCAAATGAAGAACTATTTCGGCAAACTGCGGACCGAGATGATTCGCAACTACTTTATGGAAAATAGTTCTCCAGGTAATTGCCCCGAGGGCCTAAGTTTCAGTAAGGCAGCCGGCTGTGAAAGCAAGAACCCGGTGGCCTGGAAGTTCGGCGAGGCTCTGCCCTCTAGCGCCAAGACGTTCCCGATTCCTGAGCCACTGCTTTCTAAGCTGAATTTTTATCCCGGATACCAATTTGTACGTGCGGGCACGGACGTGTTGGCGCTGGAAAAAGACTCAGGTAAAGTGGCCGATGCAGTGCTCAATTTGGGCAAAACCAATTAAGGGCCGCGGGGCCTTATCAAGACAAGGAGTTAGGCATGCCGATATCCAACGTCAACACCTCGAACTACGTGCCGCGCCAACCACAGCAAACGCGCGCCGATACCATGGACAAGTTAGAGACCAAAGCGCGCAATGAGCCGCCACCCAAAGTCATAGAGGCCAAGGCCATCGAGCGCCAGCAGGACTCGCAGCCGATCAAGGCCAAAGGCCAGCACGTGGACCGCCGCGCTTGAAAGCGGGCGCTTTGAATAACTTTATCCTAGGTGAGGATAATTAGCGCGATGGGGCGGCGCGCCCCATGCGCCTAAGCACGCGCACGCGGCGGCGCTGTTGTTTCACCAAAAAGCGAAACCAAGTCGGCCGGTGCGACCAATTGACGCTCTAAGTCCAGGTGCTCGGTAATATGGCTTAAGTGCGATTTCATTAACTGCTCGGCCTGCGCGCCGTCTTTAGCCAACAACGCTTCGACGATAGCCATATGGTCATCGTCGCGGCAGTTGGTAAACCCAGGGTCGCCATACATACCGATGATGAGCGAGCTGCGGGTCACCAGGTCTTTGACGATGCGCAGCATCACCGCGTTATCGGCCACTTGGGCCAGCGCCACATGGAACTGACCGGACAAGCGGATCGCCTCGCGCCGGTTGCCCGCCGCATGGGCCTGCACCTCTTTGCGCAGCAAAGCCTGCAAGGTTTTTACGTCAGAGCGCTTGACGCGTTCGGCAGCCAGACGGGCCAGCGAGGGTTCGATGGAAACACGGGCCTCGAATATCTCGCGCGCCTGTTGTGCACTAGGCTGCGCCACATAGGCACCTCGGTTGGGCTGCAGCTCCACCACTTCACGGCTGGCAAGGATCAAAAGACAGCGCCGGATGCGCATCCGCCCTACGCCGAAAGCCGTACACAGGATGGCCTCCGAGAGCTTGGCGCCGGGTGCCAGGCGCTGGTCGATCACCGCCTCATAAATCCGCTCTACGATGTGCGCTTCTTGCGCATCTTCGGGGCTCAACGATTGGGGCATGGTGCCTCTAAGTCTTTGTTTTAAAAAGGTTAATTATGCAGCTTGGCGATTTTTTCGGCTTCGCCAGGGGCTTGGAAGAAAGCGCCGCATTGGCCTTAATGCGTGGCACCTAGGGGCCATGCCCAAGCTACCAATCTGGCATACGCAACATCTTACAGGCGCTTGGCGAAGCGAACAAAAAACATAAAGTATGTTGACAAGATTGTTAACACAATAGAAGATGCGCCTACCAACCTGATGGGACTTAAAGACTGCCAGGCTTGGAAAGTTCCTCTCTTCTTCCATACCCTCCCAAGGAGTCTTGTACATGAAAAAGCGTAATTTCCTAGCGGTCAGCCTGCTGTCCGCCACCGTCGCAGCCGCCTTTAGCGGCGCTGCATTGGCTGCCAATCCGGTGTTGAAAATTGGTTTTGTCGGTGTAACTTCCGGCCCCGCTGCCAGCTGGGGTATCTCCAACCAGCGCTCCATGGAAACCCGCGCAGACTGGATCAATGAAACCGGTGGCGTAAAAATCGGCGGCACCACGTATAACGTGCAAATCGTCGCCTTCGACGACCAGAAAGACCCCAAGCGCGCTATCGCCGGTATGGAAAAAATGGCCCAAGAAGGCATCCACTATGTGGTCGGCCCCAACGTGGATGACGGCGCCGCCGCCGTGCGCCCCGTGGCTGAGAGCCGCGGCATCATGTACTTCCCCTACGCATTCCCCAAAGAGCTGTACACCAAGCCTGCCAGCAATGCCATTTTGGGCATGGTCGCCAACTACCAATCCGGCCCCGCGATCTACAAGCACCTGATGAAGGAAAAAGGCATCAAGAAGGTCGCTTTCGTGGCCGCCAATGAGTCCGACCCCTTAAGCCAGCGTGACAGCGGCGCCGCAGCCGCCAAAGCCCTGGGCCTGCAAGTGGTTTCATCCAATGTGACCTACCAAGTGGACACCAAAGACTTCACCCCGGTACTGCTGCCGGTGCTCAAAACCAACCCCGACCTGCTGGTTTTGTCTGGCGTCGCACCTGCCCAAGCACCCCAGCTGATCCGCTCGGCGCGTGAGCAAGGCTTCAAAGGCCTGATCTCCACCGAAACCGCCCAGGACGCCAACGTCCTGAAAGAAGGCGCAGGCAAACTGGCTGACGGCTTTATCTCGGTAGGCGGTGCTTCCACACCCCAACTGGCTTCCGACAAGATGCGTGAATTCGTTGCTCGCTACACCAAGAAATTTGGTGAGTACAACGACGAGTCCAACACCAAAGTCTATGCTCTAGAGTACATCCTTGAAACCCTCAAGGCCAACCCCAAAGGCCTGACAGACGTCAAAGAATTCCAAAAGACCATGGATTCCTTCTCCGCACCCAACCCCTATATGGTGGGGGATGCCAAGCTGAAGTACGTGGGCAGCACCTCCTTTGGTCAGAAACGCCAAGTTTCGGTGCCGCTGGTGGTCAATGTCTATAAAGACGGCAAGTTTGAGACGATGTTCGTAGCAAGCGTTGACTAATCACTGACTCCGCCCGACAGGCGGCAAGCGCGGCACTGTCCGCGCTTGCCGCTTTTTTGGCTTGATTGCAAGGCACGCATGGAACAAGTTGTTGTAAATGGTCTGTATCTGGGAGCGCAATACGCGCTTATCGCTCTGGGATTGACCCTGATTTTTTCGTTAATGAATGTGCTCAATTTCGCCCACGGACAGATGTATGTCCTGGGTGGTTTTGTCACTTACACCGCAGTCTCCCAATTCGGCCTGCCCTTTATCGTGGGCTTGCTGGCCTCGGGTGTCGCCCTGGCGGCTATTGGCGCACTGGTGGAAAAGTATTTATTCCGCCCGGTCATACGCAATTCCAAACGCGAAGAAAGTACCATGCTGCTGGCAGCGGGTATTGCGTTTTTTCTGGATGCCATCATTCTTTTGTTGTTCGGTGAAAAGCAGCGCGGCTTGCCGAAAATTGTGGATGGCGTTTTCAATTGGGATTTCATTGTGGTCATGCCTTATGACCGTATCCTGATAGGCCTGCTGGCTATTGCCATGGTGGCGGTTTTTATTTTGTTCATGCAGCATTCCAAAACCGGCCGCGCCATGCGCGCGCTAGCGCAAGACAAAGTGGCCGCGCGCTTGATGGGCGTGGATGTGGACCGTTATTCCATGATTGGCTTCGCGCTGGGCGCCATGCTCGCGGGCATCGTGGGTGGCTTGCTGGTGACGATTACCGGTATCAACCTGGGCATGGGCGGACCGACCTCCATCAATGCCTTCATGATGATCATGATCGGCGGCGCCGGTGTGATTTCCGGCGCGATTATGGGTGGCTTCATTTTGGGCATGATGGAAAGCGTGGGGCTGACGCTGCTGGCCTCGTCAGGCGAAATTACCTACCTGGCAATTTTTGCCTCGCTGATGGTGTTCTTGGCGGTGCGTCCGCAAGGCCTGATGGGCAAACCCTGGGGTTGATATGAGTAATAAGCAACGCTGGGCGGCAGTCGCCTTTTTTCTATTGGTCGTGTTGGTCGTCGTGCCCGCCGCCATCGCAGCTTCCGGGCGCGTCGATCTGTACTACACGCTTACCGCGGTGGCCCTTTTGTCCATCGCGTCTGCCGGTGTCTGGCTGACGTTTTACATAGGCCGTATCAATATCGGGCAAGGCGCTTATGCCCTGGTGGGCGGCTATGTATCGGCCTTGCTGATCACCAAAGGCGACATCAGCTTTTGGTGGACGCTGCCGCTGGCTGGTATGTTTTGCGCGCTGCTGTCGGTGTTGATTGGCCTGCCGATTTTGCGCTTACGCGGTGTGTATTTCGCCATGGTGACGCTGGTGCTGACCGAGGTGAGTCGATTGACTGCCTTGGCTTTGCCTTTTACCAACGGCGCCAAGGGCATTACCTCGATCAAGCTGCCCGCCGAACTGAACATTTTCGGGCTCACCATCATCCCGGACTTCAGTACCCTGGCCAACCCCAAGCTAGGTTTTTATTGGATGGCCGCGATCATGATGGTGCTGACCTACGCGGTGCTGTGGCGCATCGTCAACTCGCGCCTGGGGCATTTGTGCCGCTCGCTGCAGCAAAACGAAGAGTTGGCGTCGTCTATCGGCGTCAATATCGCCTGGCTGCGCGTGCTGGCGTACGCGATTTCGTCATTTTTTGGCGGTATCGCGGGTGCGAGTTTTGTCGCGATTTCGCAATCGCTCTACCCTTCATCCTTCCAAATTACCGATAGCGTGAACTTCATGCTCAATTGCTTTTTGGGCGGCTTAGGCTTTGTCTTCGGACCCATGCTGGGCACGCTCTTGCTCTACTTCGGCTGGGACTTGTTGTTCGCCACCGGGCGGTTCCAGTTGCTGATTTATTCCTCGCTGATGATCGCGCTCATGCTTTGGCTGCCTAATGGCGTGCTCAGCCTGATGGACCGCAAAGGAGCACGTTCATGAGCGTCATCCTCGAAGTCAAAGGCGCCACCAAACGCTATGGCGGTTTGGTGGCGGTGAACAACGTTAGCTTCTCCGTCAACGAAGGCGAGATTTTGTCGGTCATCGGCCCCAATGGCGCGGGCAAGTCCACGCTGTTCAAACTGATTGCCTCTTTTGTGCAAACCAGCGCCGGTGAAGTGCTGCTGCGGGGCGAACGCATCAGTGATCTGGCACCGCACACGGTGGCGCGCAAAGGTGTGGTGCGCACCTTTCAGGAAACCACCATCTTCAAATCGATGACGGTGCGCGAGAACATCATCGTGGCGCACCATTTGCGCTCACGCGCTTCGCTGCTGGGGTTCTTTTTAGGCACCGGCCTGGCTAAAGCGGACGAGGCCTTGTTCGCCGAATCGGCCGATGGCATCATCGATTTCCTGGGTCTGCAAAGCATCCGCGACGAGCTAGCCTCCAACCTGCCCCAAGGCCATTTGCGCGCGCTGGGTATGGCGATTGGCTTGGCGACCCAGCCGACCGTGCTGCTGCTGGACGAACCCTTCGCCGGTATGAACCATGACGAAACTATGCACATGGTCGCGCTGGTGCGCCGCTTGCGCGACGAGCGCCGCGTCACCGTGCTGCTGGTCGAACACGATATGCCTGCAGTGATGAAAATTTCCGACCGCATCGTGGTGCTGAACTTTGGCGAAAAAATCGCCGAAGGTACGCCCGGCGAAATCCAGAACAACCCCAAAGTCATCGAAGCCTATCTCGGCGCCGAAGACGCTGCCATCGGGATGTAGGCCATGACAGCGATGCTCACTTTCGACAATGTCGAACTCTATTACGACCAAATTTATGCGCTTAAAGGCGTCTCCATCACGCTGCAAGAAGGGGAGACGGTAGCGCTGATTGGCGCCAATGGCGCTGGCAAGTCTTCCATCTTGCGCGCTATCACCGGCCTGGCGCCTTTGCACTCGGGGCAAATCCATTTCATGGGTGAGCGCCTGGACGGCACACCCACCGCCGAGATTGTCAAAAAAGGCATCTCCATGGTGCCAGAAGGACGGCGTGTCTTTCCCTTTATGTCGGTGAAAGACAACCTGCTGATGGGCGCTTTTACCCGCGACGACAAAGCCGGTATTGCGCGTAGCTTAGACAGCGTGCTGGAACGTTTCCCGCGATTACGCGAGCGCTTCTCGCAGCAGGCGGGCACCTTGTCCGGCGGCGAGCAGCAAATGATGGTGATTGGCCGCGCCCTGATGGCCAAGCCGCGTATGTTGCTGCTGGACGAACCCAGCCTGGGCATTGCACCCAAGCTGGTGCAAGACATTGCGCGCGCCATCGTGGCGATCTCGCGCGACGAAAAAGTCAGCGTCTTGCTGGTGGAACAAAACAGCCGCATGGCTCTATCTATATCGCAGCGTGCCTATGCGCTGGCGACCGGCAGTGTGGTGGTCGAAGGTGAATCACGCGCCTTGATGACCGATGAACGTATCAAAGCCGCCTATTTGGGCGGAGAAATCTGAAACCCTATGCGCATCCTGCTTGTCAACCCCAACACCACCGCCGGCATGACGGCCAATATCGCCACCGCAGCGCGCCGCGTGGCCGCGCCGGGCACCGAGATCGTGGCGCTCACCTCCTCACACGGCCCGGCGTCTATCGAAGGCTATTACGACGAGGCTATGAGCTTGGCCGGTCTCTTGCGCGCGGTGCGCGAGGCGCAAGATTTTGACGCCGTCATCATCGCCTGCTTTGACGATACCGGGCTGGACGCGCTGCGCTGTCTTACTGATAAGCCGGTGGTCGGCATTGGTGAAGCGGGCTACCGCATGGCCGCGATGTTGAGCAATAAGTTTTCGGTGGTAACTACCCTGGCCCGCTCGGTACCCGCGCTGGAGCACAACCTCATGCGCTATGGCATGGACCGCCAATGCCAGCGCGTGCGCTCATCCGAAGTAGCGGTGCTCGAACTCGAACACGCCAACCCCGCCGCGTATAAAAAAATAGAAGAAGAAATTGGCCGCGCTATTGCGCAAGACCGCGCCGAAGCGATTGTGCTGGGCTGCGCGGGCATGGCCGATCTGGCGGGCGCCATGTCTGAGCGCTTTGGCGTGCCAGTGCTGGACGGCCTGGCCTGCGCCGTGGGCTTGGTTGAGAGCATGGTGCGCCTTGGCCTGCGTACCTCACGCGTAGGCGGCTACGCGCCGCCACCGGCGTCTAAACGCGGCTGATCGCCCAGGGGGCCGCGACCTAGCAGAGCTCGCTGGCGTCAACGATCAGTTCTGCAAGGTGGCATGCACACCTGGCCTTAATCGCTCAAGCTCTGCTATGCCTTAGGCGGGCGTAGCGGCCCAGTGTGCCTGCGCAGTCGCCAAGGCGAAAGCCTAAGGGTTTACCTTGATGTAGAAGGCCCTTGGCCCTTCTTATGATGCGGGTCGCTGGGCCGCATGTGGCCCACGCGAAAACGGGTGTTTGTTTTGTGCAAACGCCTGTCCGTCAAACCTCTGGAGACTTCACCTTGGACAATTTCGAAAGCACTACCGAATCGGGCATCATCCTGGATCGCCGTCACATCCTCACTGGCGCTGCGGCTCTGGGCCTGTCTTCCACTTTTGGTGCCTTGCCGGCCATGGCCCAAGGCGCGCCCAAAAAAGGCGGCACGTTGCGCATGGGTATGGAAGGCGGCTCGCCCTCCGACAGCTTGGATCCCCTGACCTACGCGGACTCCATCCCTATCACCCTCAGCATGATGCTGTTCAACGGCTTAGTCGAAATCGCCGACAACGGCGATGCCACCGGCGAGTTGCTGGAGAGCTGGGAAGCCAAGCCAGGCGCGGCCGAGTGGATTTTCAATGTCCGCAAAGGCATTACCTTCACCTCAGGCAAAACCCTGGATGCCGATGACATTATTTACTCACTCAATCTGCACCGCGGTGAAACCAAGTCGCCCGCCAAAGCCCTGCTGGCGGACATCAAGGACATCAAGAAACTGTCCTCGCACCAAATCCAGGTGTCGATGAGCAAAGGCAATGTGGACTTGCCTTTCAACTTGGCCGATTACCACCTGATGGTGTTGCCCAACGGCTTCAAGGATTTCAGCAAACCAGACGGAACCGGTGCCTTCACGCTGGAAGAATTCCAACCTGGTGTTCGCGCTACTTTTAAGCGCAAGCCTGGCAACTACTGGAAGCCCAACCGTGGCAACTTTGACCGCGTAGAACTGATCTACATCGGCGATGCCAACCAGCGCACCACTGCGCTGCAAACCGGCACCGTGGACGTGATCAACCGCGTGAACCCCAAGACCGCCGCATTGCTGGCCAAAAACTCGGCCCTTAAAGTGGCGCGTACGCCCGGCATGGGCAACCGCTTTTGCTTTGTGGCGATGACCGACAAAGAGCCCTTTGCCAATCGCGACGTCATGATGGCACTCAAGCACGGCATCGATCGCCAAAAGATTGTGGACAACGTCTATAGCGGCTTTGCCTCTATCGGTAACGACAACTGCATCGGACCGAAGATGAAGTTCTACAACCCCAACCAGACCATGAACCGCTTTGACATTGACAAGGCCAAGTTCCACTACAAGAAGTCGGGCCACACGGGCGCGATCGAATTGCAAGTTTCCGAAGGTGCTTTCTCTGGTGCCACCGACGCAGGCCAGATTTTCCAGGAGTCGCTGTCCAAAGCCGGTATCAATTTGGACCTCAAGCGCGTTTCGGGCGATGGCTATTGGGACAACGTCTGGCTCAAGCAACCGTTTTGCGCGGTGTACTGGGGCAACCGTCCCACCATCGATAACCAGTTCACATCCACCTTTTACGGTGGCAAGAGCAATCCCTGGAACGATAGCCACTTCGAAAACGCCGAGTTCAGCAAAGCCTTGGAAGCGGCCCGCGTCGAACTGGACCCTAAGAAGCGCCAAGAGCTGTACTCACGCTGCCAAGAACTGGTCTCGCAAAACTCCGGTATGGTGAACTACGCGGTGCAAGACTACCTAGACGCTCACACCAACAAGCTGCAAGGACTAACCCCTTCGGGACGTTTTGACCTGGGCGATGGCCGCTTGGCCGAAAAAGGCTGGTTCGCCTAATTAGGCTGCGCAAGCCGTGTGAGGGCTGCCGCAAGGCAGCGCCTCGCACCGGCTTGTGTTGAGCGGCGCATTCCTTGCGCCGCTCAACACAAGCCGCAGTGCCATGGCCGTGTAGTACATTGCGTGCATGGGGTTTCAATTCGCGCCAGACACTACAAAGACCTCACTGCAAATCCGTTTGCGCTTGATCGGCGTGCTCATCTTGCTAGGTGTCGGCTGGGGCAGCACCCAGGCGCTGGGCAAAATGGCGGTGTCTTCCGGCCACCAACACTTTGGACTCATTTTTTGGCAAGCGACGATTGGCGTCTTCGTGTTGGGTGCGCTCAACATCGCACGGCGCGGGCACTTTGCACTAAACCGCGCCGGTCTACGCTTTGCGTTCATCATCGCCTGCATTGGCACGCTGATTCCTAACTCCACGTTTTACATCTCGGTGGCGCATTTGCCCAGCGGGGTAATGTCCATTCTCATTTCCACCATCCCCATGCTCTCGCTGCCCATGGCCTTGGCTTTGGGCATGGACCGCTTACATCCGCTGCGCGTGCTGGGCTTGTTGTGCGGCTTTGTCGGCGTGGCGCTGATCGCCATACCCCAAACCAGTTTGCCCACGCCCGAGATGGCCGCCTGGCTGCCACTGGCCATGGTAGGCCCCGTGTTTTATGCCCTGGAGGGCAATTACGTGGCCAAGTGGGGTATGGGCGATTTGGACGCGGTACAAGCCATGTTCTGGGCCTCCTTGCTGGCGGCATTGCTCGCCTTGCCTTTGGCGTTGGGCACGGGCCAATGGATAGACCCGCGCCCGCCTTACGGCACCCCGGAACTGGCGCTGATGGCCTCGTCCACCATCCACGCGCTGATGTACGCCGCCTACGTGTGGCTGGCCGCCAAAGCGGGCGCGGTGTTTGCCACGCAAACCAGTTATGTGGTGACGCTATCAGGCGTGTTATGGGCCATGCTGCTGCTCGATGAACATTTCAGCGCCTGGGTCTGGGCGGCGATGGCGGTGATGCTAATGGGGCTGTTCTTGGTGCAGCCGCACCAGAGAAAAAATGCCTCTCTCGCAGGCTAAACAACAGCTGCATAAATCCAATCCCGTCATTGCGAGGCCGCAGGCCGTGGCAATCTATGACTTCATGCTTTGGCGGAAGTGACCTCATCCCAGTATGGACTGCCGCGTCGCTTAGGCTCCTCGCAGTGACGGTTACATGGACTGCCGCGTCGCTTAGGCTCCTCGCAGTGACGGATGTCGCGAGGCCGTTGGCCGTGACAAAGTTTCGTCATTGCGAGCGCAGCAAAGCAATCCACTTTGGCTTGCCAACTTTGCACTCTTAGGCCAGCTGCACCAAGGCCTCGCTCATCGCTGCAAAACTGGCGGCGGCCCGGCCAGACATGTGCCGTGCGCGCAAATAGCCATGTACCAGTTCGGGCTCGTTGCGATAGTGCGCGGCCACGCCATCGGCCTGCAAGCGCTCCGCGTAGATGCGGCCATCGTCACGCAAAGGATCGATATCTGCCGTCACCACAAAGGCGGGTGGCATACCCAAAAAATCGGCTGCCTTTAGCGGCATCAACTCCGGGTCGGATGCGCTATTACGGTCCATGCCGCCGGTGCGCAAGCCAAAGTACATGGCAGATTCTGCGCTGGTCAACATCGGCGCGTGGGCATTGCTGACATACGACCCGCGTGAAGTGTCGCCGCCCAGCCCAGGATAAATCAGCAATTGACCCACCGGCATCGCGCCGCCATGCGCACGCTGTCGCAAGCACAGCGCGGCTGCCAAATTGCCGCCAGCGCTATCGCCGCCCACGATGACGCGCAGGCCTTGCGCATGCAGATGCGCAAAGGCCGCCTGCACATCATCGAGTTGCGCCGGGTGCTGGTGCTCGGGCGCCAGCCGGTAGGCGACGGCCACCACATCGATACCCGTGGCGGCGCACCAGCCGCTGCATGCATCGGCATGGCTTTCCAAGCCCCCCAGCAAAAAGCCGCCGCCGTGTAGATACAAAAGCACCGTGCCCGCATAGGCTTGCTGCGCATGCCGATAGCGCCGCGCGGGTATGGCGCGTTGCGGCCCCAGGGCAGCAATAGCAAAGTCGGTGGTAGACACCTCGGCAGGCATGGGGCCGCGCATTTCAACGGCGTAACGGTTGTACCAAGCTCGGTTCTCCTCGGTGCTAAACGTATAGGCATCTGGCGGGTAAAAGGCATTGGTGCGGGCGATGTAGGCCAGCACCTCGGGGTCAGTGGGCATGGGGTGCGGTACAGGGGGTGAAGTGCTCATGGAGGACGCGCTAAAGTGATTGCACCGAACCTTAGCATGCGGCGCAGGTCGCATCGCAAGGCATAGCCGACACCCGCCGACGGGCAGCAGCAAATGCTAAAGGCCGTTAGCACACCCGCAGATACCGTTGTAAACAATGCCGCATGCCGCAAATGTTGGACGCCAATAGCCCAAGCCTGCTAGGCTTGCGCCCATGAGCCCAACCGCCCCGACACACACCACACCGCCCTACATCCCTCAACTCCGCCTCTACCAGGATTGGCTGCAAAGCACCCGCCAATTGCAGTTTGCCGACTACCCCGCCCTGTGGCAGTGGTCGGTCACGGATTTGGATGCTTTCTGGCAAAGCATTTGGGACTATTTCGATATGCAATCGCCCACGCCGCACAGTGCGGTGCTGGCGCGCAATGAGATGCCTGGCGCGATCTGGTTTCCGGGCGCACAAGCCAACTATGCGCAACAAGTTTTCCGCCATGTGCAGGCAGCGCATGCGGCAGGTTTTGCGGCCATCATTTGCCAGGATGAATCAGGCCAGGTCACCGAACTTTCCTGGCCCGAGCTGCGCCGCCAGGCCGCTTCGCTGGCCCTGCATTTGCGCGCCCAGGGCGTACAGCCAGGCGACCGCGTCGCCGCCTATCTGCCTAATTGCCCAGAGGCTATGGTGGCGTTTTTGGCCACGGTGTCGCTGGGTGCGGTCTGGAGTATTTGCGCGCCAGACATGGGCACTGCCTCGGTGCTGGACCGCTTTCGCCAAATCGAGCCCAAGGTGCTGATCGCCGTCGATGGCGTGCACTACGCCGGCCGCGCGCACGACCGCATGGACGTAGTGCAAGCGCTCAAAGACGCGCTGCCCACGGTGCAGCACCTGATCGTGCACCAGCAGATTGGCACGGCCGCCAGTTCCACTGTGCCCGTAGCGCGCGCCAACGCACTGGCCGATACGCTGCAAGCGGACAGCGCAGCCACCGATGCCTTTGAGCCCCTGTGGCTACCCTTTGACCATCCTTTATGGATTGTGTATTCCAGCGGCACTACCGGCCTGCCCAAGCCCATCGTGCATGGCCACGGCGGCACCGTACTGGTGGCGCTGGCCCTGAAAATTTTGCATAACGACGTGGGCTGCAGCTACCAGCCCAATAGCTGGGGCGAGCGCTACCACTGGTACAGCTCCACCGGCTGGGTGATGTGGAACGCGCAAATGAGCGGCCTGCTCAACGGCACCACTTGCGTGATTTACGACGGCAACCCCTCCGGCCCCAAAGACGCGCCCGATTGGGGCACCTTGTGGCGCTTTGCCGCGCACAACCAGGTCACCTTTTTCGGCGCAGGTGCCGCCTTTTATGCGAACTGCCAAAAGGCCGGGCTGGATTTGGCCAGCCTGGGTGATCTGTCGCGTATCCGCGCTTTGGGCACCACCGGTTCACCCCTAGCACCCGAAACGCAAAACTGGGGGAGCGCGCAAATGCGCGCGGTCCGTGCCGCAGTACCCGAACAGGCTTGGCCTGACCCTGACATTTGGTGGTGCAATATTTCGGGCGGCACCGATTTTTGCGGCGCATTTATCGGTGGCAACCGCGAGCTGCCACAAGAGCCTGGCGTGATGCAATGCCGCTTACTGGGTTGCGCCGTCGAGGCTTGGAACGAGGCGGGCGAACCGGTCGTTGGCGAAGTGGGTGAACTGGTTTGCAGCCAGCCCATTCCGTCCATGCCTTTGTATTTTTGGGGAGACCCCGAAAACCAGCGCTACCTGGCCAGCTATTTTGAGATGTACCCCAAAGGCCTGGGGCGTAAACCCGGCGGTGGCGATGCGGCGCCCGAAGCCGGTGGCGTCTGGCGCCATGGCGACTGGCTGCGCATCGGCGCGCAAGGCGCATTGGCCGAGGGCTGCGTGATTTATGGCCGCAGCGACGCCACCATCAACCGCCACGGCCTGCGCATGGGCACCAGCGAGATCTACAGCGCCGTCGAGGCATTGCCCGAAGTGCTCGATAGCATGGTGGTGGACCTGGAATACCTGGGCCGCGAAAGCTATATGCCGCTGTTTGTGGTGCTGCGCCCCGGCGTCAAGCTGGACGAGGCGCTCACGGCCCGGATTCGCGAGAGCATCCGCAGCGCCCTGAGCCCGCGCTTTTTGCCCAACGCCATCTTCCAGGTGGCGGAAATTCCGCGCACCTTGTCTGGCAAAAAGCAGGAACTGCCCATCAAAAAGCTGATGCTGGGCCAGCCCCTGGAAAAAGTGGTGAACCGCGAAGCCATGGCCAACCCCGGCTGCCTGGACTGGTACGTGGACATGGCGCGCGCGCATATGGCGCGTAGCGCCTGAAAGCTCTGATCGCGCTACCCGATGTGACGCTTATCAGCGAAGCCCGCCATACACCCAACCATGTCGATGGGCTCGTACAGCCCAGAGCCAAAGTTACCCAAATCGGGCAAAGCGACCCAAAACGGCCCGCACTGGCCAACTTTTACGCCGCCTCTAGGGCCCAAAATTCGGTAAAGCGCTCCAATTTGCCCTGTACTTTTGCCTTCGGGGCGGAAAAAAGGCAAAATGGGGGGATGCGCGATAACACCACCACCAAGATCAGTCCCGACGGCCTCCGCTACCGCTCACGCGCCTCGGGGTCCCCTTTTGCACAATCCTCCGGTAACGCCAGCATGAGCTGCGCCAAGTGCGGTTTGCACAAACCGCGTTCATTGGGGTCCTTTCGCAAGCTGGCAGGCAAAAGTATGTTTGTCTGCGGCGATTGCGTACCACCCAAGCCAGCTACCCCGGCAGCGGCGCCAGAGGCGCCGGCCAGCGGCAGCTGAAACGCCGCTAACGCGCTTCTCCGTGAGGAGCGCGCCTTGGGGCACACCTGACAGCACCCCATGCGAATCGCCATAGCCGTGGCTTTGCCGCAAGAGTTGGACAGCGCCTTAGTGCAAGGCGCGGCGCAGGTTTTCTACACTGGCGTGGGCAAAGTCAACGCCACCCTGGCTACGCTGCAAGCCCTGCAAAGTTTCCATCCCGATATCCTGATTAACTTCGGCACCGCCGGAGCAGTCCGCCCCGGCCTGTCCGGCCTGTTGCCGATCTCGCGGGCAGTGCAACGGGATATGAATGCCGAACCGCTGGCGCCACGCGGCACCACGCCTTTTCATCCAGGGCCGCACCAGCTGGACAGCGGGCAATCCGGTTGGGTCTGCGGCACCGGCGACAGCTTTGTGAGCGCGCATGACCCTTGGTTTGACACCGCAGGCATCCATGTGGTGGACATGGAACTGTTTGCGATCGCCAGCGTCTGCCAACACCAAGGCACCCCGTGGCGCAGCATGAAATTTATCTCCGACCAGGCCAATGGCGATTCACCCACCGACTGGCAAGCCAATGTGCGCCGTGGCGAAGAGTTGTTTGTACCTTGGTTTTTTGACGAGTTTTTGGCGCAAACCAAGTCCGCTTGACCTAGAACGCTGGTCCGTCTAGCGTCACATGTATCCAGTCATGTGATGATTGGATCAACCTTCAGGCCAAATGCATTCGCTGCAATGTTGACTCACAGCGCGCTGCGCGTTGCGGGGCACCCGCCGACGCGCCGTAAAGACCGACTTACAGCGCCACCTTTTCAAACTGCGACAAAAGCATCGCATTTTCCCCAGACCAGCGCTCCAGCGCAGCAGTGTCTTTGCCATGCAGCCAATTGAGAAATGCCAACGCTAGCTGGCGGGTCGCCACCTTCACCTTGGGATTGAGCGTGGCCCCGCCCGTTCCTGTGCGGTCGGTAAAGATGCTGTGTGAGCCGTCTTTGAAAACGGCCAGCACTTTGGCGGCCTGCGTGCTTGCACCGGTCGCCTGGTACAGCGCCAGGCGGTCGGCCACACCAGAGCCGTAGCCAGGGACTCGGATGTCGTCGGCAGTCGCGGTGATGTGCAGCGTGGGCACGTCTATGCCCGAGACAATTTTGAGCGGATCACCCAAACCATAAAACGGGGGCGCTGAGATCAAGATGGCAGCACCAAAGCGCGGGTCTTTGACCCACACCGTAGAACCATTCATGTCAACCTTGGCACCGGCCAACAGCAAGCTTGTATTGGCACCATAGGAATGACCGGCTGCAATGAGACGTTGGGTATCAATGACCTTGCCCACCCGATCGCCCAGCAAGCGGTCGAGCGCGAACTTGACATCCTTCACGCGATTTAGCGCCTCGGTGTCTTGGGCCGCATCGGATAAGCGCAAAACCAGCGTCAGCGGGTTACCCCGCCAAATTTGGCGGTCGCTGCCCACATGCTGCACGTGTAAGCTGGCATAACCGTGTGCGGCAAAGTAGCGCCCCAGGTAGCTGTAGCCGTCCATGGAACCACCAATACCATGGGAGAAAACAACCAGCGGTACGGCTCCTGCACCCAAGGTAAGCCCCGCAGGCAGATACAACTTGGCCGGCACCGACCGATCGCGGGCGGTATCCTTCCATTGAAAAATTTGTGTGGTGAAGAGCGATGGATCGACCCAAACCGCTTCTGCAGCATCGGCAGTGGCTACCGGCTTGGGCACAGCCTCTACCGAGGCAGAAGGGGCAGCTTGGACACCCAATGCGGCAAGGCCAAGCGTAGCGGTCGCCATCCACCGGCATACCGAGTTCTTGCCACCAAGCGTTGCCAGAGACATGCGCGTTAGGAATTTCATAAGTCCGGCTCCGAGGCTTAGCGCTGGGTGGTGACCGTAACGGGTGCGGGAATGTCATCCCCCCACATGCGCACCCATAACCAGCGCAAGCTGTCACCAATGGGTGGGCGTGCAGCGTGCTGGGTGGCAGGCGGCGGTGTCTGGCCGGAGCTCAAAGGGCGCCCTAGTAAAAAATCGAATACATAGGCGCCCTCCTGCCCCATGCGCAGATCGGTCAGCCACAGCTGTTCGTCTTGCAAGCGCATGCGCATCAGGCCATCCGTAAAGCGCAACATGCGTTGCACGTGGGGGTGGTCTGCATGGGTCTGCATCAGGTCTTGCCCGCGGACATGCTGGGTCCAGCGCACCGGGCGGTTGCCATCGCGCAATGCGTAAAACCCCTCATAGTAGTGATCGCCCTGCACCGCGACCGCACGCCACAACAGCGTGTTCAGGGGCGCAGGGGTGACCAGCAGTGCCTGGGCTTGCAAGCCCTGGCTTGCCAAAGAGCGGTGCACGTGGCCCGTAGCCCATGCCTGCGCCAGCAGGCTCCAGCCCAGGTAGACCGTACTGAGCGCCAAGAGGGCTCCGTTCCACCGCAAACCCGCATGGGCAGGGCGGCGCACGGCAATGATGACCCCTACGAGCAAGGGTAAGGTGTATAGCGGGTCAATGATGAACATGCTGCCCACACCATAGGCCTCGTCGGTAAAGGGCTGCAGCAGTTGGGTGCCATAAACGGTGAAGCCATCGAGCAAGGGGTGGGTGACCATTGCAGCGAACAAGGCCAAGCACCAGCGCCATCGCAAAGGCCATTCATGGTGCAGCCTTGCCGCCAGCAGGCCCAGCAATGCGCCTGCGAGTGAAGTCCACAACAAGGAGTGTGAATGCCCCCGGTGTAAGACCATATTGAGCACGGCATCGCCATGGTCCACGAACACATCCAGGTCCGGCAGCGTGCCAGCCACACCGCCCCACAATGCCGCTTTCCATACTGCGGTTCGGCGCCCCATGAGGGCAATGCCGATACTGGCGCCCAATGCGAGTTGCGAAACAGAATCCATGGAAGTGCGGGTGCTAGCGCCAGTATTAGTAATGCGGCGGCGTAATCACCCAGATAACCCGCACTGGCACGTCGCCAGGGTTGGCGCAGCGGTGGACATCGGTGCTCTTGAAGGAAAAGCTATCGCCCTCGTGCAACCTGAAATGCCGGCCTGAGACCCACAAATCCAAAGTGCCGGACAAGACGTAACCGGCCTCTGCGCCATCATGGAAATAGTCTTCGCTGTCCGAGCCCGGTTCGATGGTGCTGAGCAGCATTTCCAAGGGGCCGCTCAAATTGGGAGACAGCAGTTCTTCCTGAATACCCAGCCCGGTAAAGGACATACGGCGGCGGTGGGTGCTGCGCACCACCACGTCGCGCTCGGCCGGATCGCCCTCGGTGTTTTGTTGGAAGAACCAGTTCATATGAACGCCCAGCGCATCGCTGATGCGTTTGAGCACCGCAATGGGCAGGCGCGAATGGTTGCGCTCTAGCTGGCTGAGGTAGCCCACCGAAATACCGGCTTTTTCGGCGACTTCGCGCAGGGTCAGGTTTTTGACCAGGCGCAGTTCACGCAATTGCTCGCCAATGGCCGCGCCCGGGTCGATGTCTTCCAGCACGGCCAATGATTCATCGTTGTCCTCGGGATGCGCCTGGCGTGTTGCTTGGATGGCCATGTGTGCTTCTATTTGTATTGGGTCAGGTGGCCAGCGCGGTTTGCCGCTTAGACCTTGATGCGCGCCGAGCTAGGGTCATACAAGGGCGCCAGCGATGGCTGCGCGCTGTAGCGCACACCGGCCACTTCAATCTCGTATTTGCCTTGCAAAATCACTTCAGGCGCTTCGCCCTGGGTTTGGCACTCCACATAGCCCATGCCCAACGACTTGCCCAGATGGTGACCAAACATGCCCGAGCTGATGCGCCCCACGATAGCGCCGTCGCGCCAAATAGGTTCGTTGTGGTAGAGCAAAGGCGTGGCGTCGTCCAGCGCAAACTGCACCAGGCGGCGCGTGAGGCCGGCTTCTTTTTGCGCTTGCAATGCTTCCAGGCCGATAAAGCCACCGGGCTTTTTCATGGTGACGGCAAAGCCCAGGCCCGATTGCAGCGGCGTGTCTTCGTCGCTGATGTCGTGGCCCCAATGTCGGTAGCCTTTTTCCATGCGCAGCGAATTGAGCGCGTGGTAACCAGCCAGTCGGCCACCAACCGAAGGCGCGGCCTGCATCAAGGCGTCAAACACACCGGGCGCGCACTCGGTGGGGATGTACAACTCCCAGCCCAATTCACCCACATAAGTAATGCGGCTGGCGCGCACGCGCGCATAGCCCAGGTCGATGATTTGCGAAGTGCCAAAGGGGAAGGCCGCAGGGGACATATCGGCTTCGGTCAATTGGCTGAGCAATTCGCGCGAACGCGGGCCCATCACACCGAGCACCGCCATGCTGGAAGACACATCGATGGCCATGGCGCGCGCATCGGCGGGAATATTGCGCTGCAGCCAAGAGAAATCGCGTGTCTGCGTGGCCGCAGCGGTGACGACCAAATAGCGGTCCAGCGCCTCGCGCGTGACCGTCAAATCGGCTTCGATACCGCCGCGCTCATTAAGCCACTGGGTGTAGACCACTTTACCCACCGGCACCGACATATTGTTGGCGCTGATGCGGTTGAGCACTGCTTCGGCATCCGGGCCTTGCACCACAAATTTGGCAAACGAGGACTGGTCAAAAATGCCTACTGCATTGCGCACCGCTTGGTGCTCGGCGGCCGAATAGTCAAACCAGTTTTGGCGGCCGTAGCTGTATGCGTATTCGGCTTTAACGCCTGCGGGCGCGTACCAGTTGGGGCGCTCCCATCCTGCCGTTTCGCCAAAGCAGGCGCCATGCGCGGCCAGGCGGTCGTGCAAGATGGAGCGGCGTACGCCACGCGCCGTCTCGGGCTGGCGAAAGGGCCAGTGCATAGCGTAGAGCAAACCCAGCGACTCGACAGTGCGGTCGCGCAAATAGCGGCGGTTGCGCTGAAAGGGCATGACGCGGCGAATGTCTACGTCCCACAGGTCCATGGGCGGATGGCCGTCTAGCATCCAGTCGGCCAGCACCTTGCCTGCGCCACCGGCAGACTGGATGCCGATGGAGTTAAAGCCAGCGGCCACGAACAAATTGCGCACTTCGGGCGTTTCGCCCAACAAATAGCGGTCGTCCGGCGTAAAGCTTTCGGGGCCGTTAAAGAACAAATTGATACCAGTTTTTTCCAGCGCCGGGGTGCGGTGCATGGCAGCGGCCAGTAGCGGCTCGATGTGCTCCAAATCGTCGGGCAGGGATTCAAAGCTAAAGGTCTCGGGGATGCCTTTCATGCCCCAGGGCTTGGCCACTGGCTCAAACCAACCAACTAGAAGCTTGCCCGCGTCTTCTTTGAAATAGGCGCAGCCGTCCGGATCGCGCAGCACCGGCAGATTGGAGTGCAAGCCTTCCATGGGCTCGGTAACGATGTAGAAATGTTCGGCGGCATGTAGCGGCACCGTGGTGCCGGCTTTGGCGCCCAGTTCATGCGCCCACATACCGGCGCAGTTGACCACCATGTCGGCGCGAATGGTGCCGAACTCGGTGCGCACGCCTACGGCTTTGCCGTTTTCCACCACTATTTCTTGGGCCGCGCAATTTTCAAAAATCCGCGCGCCACGGCTTTTAGCGCCTTTGGCCAGCGCTTGCGTGGTGTCAATAGGGTTGGTGCGTCCGTCTTTGGGCAAGTACACACCGCCTACAACGTCCGACACAGTGACGCCAGGCCACATGCTGGCGATTTCCGAAGGCGTGAGGGTTTGCACTTCCAAACCAAAGCACTTGGCCATGGACGCGCCGCGCTTGAGTTCCTCAAAGCGCGCTTGGTGCGTGGCAATCGCCACCGAGCCAGTTTGCCGAAAGCCGGTGGCCTGCCCGGTTTCCTGCTCTAGCGAAGCGTATAAATTAGTGGTGTACTGCGCCAGACGCGTCAGGTTGTAGGTGGCGCGTAGTTGGCCGACCAGCCCGGCTGCGTGCCAGGTGGTGCCGCAGGTGAGTTGCTTGCGCTCAAGCAGCACCACATCCCGGCACCCGCGCAATGTCAGGTGATACGCCAAGCTGCATCCGATGATGCCGCCGCCCACAATGACCACACTGGCCTGATTAGGTAGATCCATACGACCCCCGCAAGTAAAAAAATTGTCGAAAATTATTTTAGTGTAAAAAATTCGGGCTAAATTTTAATTTTTATGCCTACAATCTAAAAAAATTCGCGTCAGGGAGCTTTGTGAACCTTGGCCTTGGTGTGAGACCGTCTTCGGAGCTTGATTCATGACAGAACATGCGCGCGTCGTTGTCATTGGCGGTGGAGTGGTGGGCTGTAGCTGCCTCTACCACCTGGCCGCTTTAGGGGTGAAAGACGCCCTGCTTTTGGAACGTGACGAATTGACGTCGGGTTCGACCTGGCACGCGGCGGGTAATCTGCCCACGTTTTCCAGCAGCTGGAGCATTCTGAAGCTGCAAAAGTATTCCGCAGCGCTGTACCGCAAGCTGGCCGCGTCGGCCGAAAACCCCATTAATTACCACTTGACCGGTTCGGTGCGCTTGGCCCATGGGCGCAATCGCATGGACGAGTTTCACCATGTCAAAAGCATGGCCAAAGCCAATGGTTTGGAATACGAAATCCTCTCGCCCTCGGACCTTAAAAACCGCTACCCGCTGATTGAAACCCACGACTTGCAAGGCGCGTTGTGGGACCCGCTCGATGGCGATATCGACCCCTCGCAACTGACGCAAGCCCTGGCACGCGAGGCGCGGCTTTTGGGCGGCACCATCCGCCGCCACACCCGGGTCACGGCGCTGGCGCAAAAGCCCAATGGCGAATGGCTAGTCACCACGGACAAGGGCGAAATCACCGCCGAAATCATTGTGAATGCCGCAGGCTTTCGCGCGGGTGAAGTGATGGCCATGGTGGGACGCCATTTGCCGATCGTCGTCATGTCGCACCAATACCTGGTGACCGAAGACGTGCCCGAGCTCACTTCGCGCGGCGACGCGCGCCTACCACTTTTGCGCGACCCGGACACCTCGTATTACCTGCGCCAGGAGCGCGAAGGCTTCATCCTCGGGCCCTACGAATGGAAAGCCACGCCGATGTGGCTGGACGGCATGCCCGACGACTTTGCCAACCAGTTGTGGAACGACGATTTCGAGCGCCTGGAAAAATACATTGAAGACGCCATGGCCCGCGTGCCTGCGCTTTCGCGCGCCGGTATCAAGCGCGGTGTGAACGGCCCCATCCCCTACTCGCCCGACGGCAACCCCTACATCGGCCCCGAGCCAGGCTTGCGTAATTTCTTTCATTGCAACACCTTTAGCTTTGGTATCACCCAAGGCGGCGGTGCCGGAAAAGCATTGGCCGAATGGGTGGTACACGGACAAACCGAATGGGACTTGTGGTCCCTGGACCGTCGCCGCTACGGCGACTACGCCACTACGGAATACACCGTAGCCAAGGCCATCGAGGTCTACCAAAACGAATACGCCTCGTCCTTCCCCTACGAAGAGCGGCCCGCCGGGCGCCCACTGCGCACCTCGCCGCTGTACGAAACCCTCAAAGCCAAGGGTGCCCGCTTTGGCGCGCGCGGCGGCTGGGAGCGCGCGGTGTATGTAGATTTGAAGGGCGACGTCCCTGCCGACACGCATTCTTTCCGCCGCGAAAACGTGTGGCATGGCGCAGTGGCCGAGGAAGTGAAAGCCGTTCGCGAGCGCGTAGGCATTTTGGATTTGCCGGGCTTTACCAAATACGAACTCAAAGGCCTGGGCGCATCCAAGCACCTGGATTATTTGTCTTGTTCCAAACTGCCTACGCAAGGCCGCGTGTCGCTAGCCTATGCGCTCACGCCCACCGGCAAACTGTGGAGCGAGTTCACCATCACGCGCTTGGGCGAGGACCATTTCTACATCATCAGCGCGGCGATTGCCGCCACGCATGATATGGACTTGTTGCGCCAGGGCTTGCCCGATAACAGCCCTATTAGCGTGACCGATGTCACCGCTGATTTCGGCACCTTGATCATCGCCGGGCCGCGTGCGCGCGATGTACTCGGCCAAGTGACGAAAGCCGATTTATCCAATGCCGGTTTCCCTTGGCTGACGGCGCAACACATCGAAACCGTAGCGGGCCGCTGCCTGGCGATGCGCGTCAACTATGTAGGCGAATTAGGCTGGGAGTTGCATGCGCCGGTGGCCCAACTGCCCACGCTGTACGCCGCCATCTGGGCTGCAGGCGCAGCCCACGACATCCGCGACTTTGGCCTCTACGCCATGGACAGTTTGCGCGTGGACAAGTGCTACCGTGGCTGGAAGAGCGACCTTGAAAGTGGCTACACGCCATTAGAGGCTTCGTTAGACCGTTTTGTGGATGTGAACAAGGCCGACTTCATCGGCAAAGCCGCGCTGGTGGCCGAGCACGCACGCGGCGCAGCGCAACGTTTTGTACCGCTGATATTTGATGAAGATGGCGACGCCGAGAGCCCGTATTGCGCGCAAGTGTTTGATGGCGAACACAATGTGGGCCTGACCACGTCGGGCGTGTGGAGCCACACCCTCAAGAAGAGCGTGGCCCTGGCCTATGTCAAAGCCGACAAAGCCACGCCCGGCACCAAGCTGCAAGTCAATGTGCTGGGCACCATGCGCAGCGCCACCGTGCACGCCGAGCCTTTGTACGACCCGAAAAACGCAAAGCTGCGCGCCTAAACCCCGCTTGGTTTTGCACGCACACAACGGCATTGATAGACCCCATTACAGGCATTTAACCGAGGTACCCCATGAGCGCAATTCTTGAGAAAACCAACCCCCGTGGCGGCGCCCGCGATGCCCGCCGCGCTGCGCGCTCTGCGCCCCTGCCCGACAGCCTGCGCCCCGTGCGCCCTGGCATGAGCGGCGGTGCCTACAAAGCGCTTAGCGATGCCGATGTCGTCAAAATCCATAACGCCGCCTTGGACGCGCTAGAGAACATTGGCCTAGCCGATGCGCCGGAGAGCGGTATCGAGCTGATGACCAAAGCCGGTGCCAAACTCACCGATACGGGCCGCTTGCTGTTCCCGCGCGCTCTAATTGAAGACACGGTAGCCAATGCCGCACGCCACTTTGTGCTGCACGGGCAGGACCCCAAGCACGATATGGAGCCCTGGGGCAGCAAGGTCTATTTCGGCACCGCTGGCGCGGCGGTGAGCATGGTTGACCCGTATACCGGCGACTACCGCGACTCCACCACCCAAGACCTGTACAACATCGCCCGCGTAGTGGACACGCTGGAGCACATCCACTTTTTCCAGCGCTCGGTGGTCTGCCGCGACTTGGATTTGCCGCGCGAGATGGACTTCAACACTACCTACGCCAGCGTCAGCGGCACCACCAAACACGTGGGCTCAAGCTGGGTATCGCCGGAGCACTTGGAAGAAACGCTCAAGATGCTGCACATCATCGCCGGTGGCGAAGACAAGTGGCGTGCGCGCCCCTTTGTCAGCCAGTCCAACTGCTTTGTCGTGCCGCCCATGAAGTTTGCCTACGACGCTTGCAAGTGTCTGGAAGTGGCGGTGCGTGGCGGTATGCCCGTGCTGCTGCTGTCTGCCGGCCAAGCTGGTGCCACCGCGCCCGCCTCCCTGGCCACCGCGCTGGTGCAAGAAACCGCCGAATGCCTGGCCGGTTTGGTCTATGTCAATGCCGTCAAGCCCAAAGCACCGGCCATGTTTGGCACCTGGTGTTTTGTGTCGGACCTGCGCACTGGCGCGATGTCCGGTGGCAGCCCAGAGCAAGCGCTGCTGTCCGCAGCCAGCGCGCAAATGGCGCGCTATTACGACCTGACCGGCGCCACCGCCTCGGGCATGTGCGACTCCAAACTGCCCGATGCCCAAGCCGGTTTTGAGAAAGCCTACAACCACGCGCTGGTGGGCAATGCCGGTGCGAATTTGATTTATGAATCGGCCGGCATGCTGGCCAGCCTGTTGGGCTTTTCGCTTGAAAGTTTGCTCATCGACAACGACATCATCGGCGCGGTGCAGCGCACGATTCGCGGTATCGAAGTGAACGACGAAACCTTGTCGCTGGATACCATTCGCGACGTGTGCCTGAACGGCCCCGGCCATTACCTAGGTGCGCCGCAGACTTTGCAATTGATGCAAAAAGACTACCTCTACCCACAGGTAGCAAACCGTGCCAGCCCCAACCAATGGACCGAAGCGGGCCGCCCGACGATTGTGGAAACTGCGTCCAAGAAACTGCAAGTCATCCTCGATGGCCACTTCCCATCGCATATTTCACCCGAGATGGACGCGCAGATCCGGGCTGAGTTTCCGGTGAAACTGGCGCGCGAAGGCATGTTGCCCAAACGTTAATATCCGTCTGCATCAGTTCGCCGTTGCGCCAAGCGCAGCGAGCGCTGATACATGCAGCCCTGAAGCGATGGATTGCCGCGGCCCAGGGCCTACGGCCTCGCAAAGACCTGCTGATCGCCTATGGCCTGCCCTGCTATAGCGGCCGCAGTTGCGCAATGCGCTGCGTGCCGAGATGCAAGGCCTCGCGCGCGGTGTGTACCGAGTGCGAGCCGAGCACCAAAGGATAAGGATGCCGCACGGCAGAGCCCAAAAGAAATGCGCAGTCGCCCTGGGCGCAAAACACAATTTCGCTGGCACCGTCGGCAAACACCGCTGCTTCGCGCTCCAGCGTCTGCCCCGCCACTTCCAAGCGCCCCTGCTGGGCGAACACCCAGGCCAGCGTGTGTGCGGCAGGTAGCGTGTAAGTCCAGCGCTCGCCGCCCCGCAATTGCACCCACAGGTAATTGGCATCAAAAGTTGCGGGAATAGCACTGCGTGCCTCGCCATAGCCGCCCAGCAGCACGGTGACCGGGCCGGATACCGGCACATTTTCCGGCTGGATAAATAGTGCTGATGGTTCTGCGTTTTCATGTGAGGGCGGCATGGAGAACCAGATTTGAAAACCGCGGATAGCGTCCTCTCCCAACGGCTTGGCGCGGTGCCAGATGCCACCGCCGGCCATCATCCACTCGATGCCACCGCGCCGCACCCGGTCTATCTGGCCTTGCGAGGTTTCATGCTCGATGTCAAAGCTCAAAGGAAAGGTCAGCGTGGCAATGCCGGAGTGCGGATGGAAACCGAAATTGGGTCCGCCGCCGCCCGGCGCTTCCAGGTAATCCAAAAACACAAAAGGCTTAAGGAGCTCGCCCAAGTCCCCCGGACTGAACACACGGGTAATGGGACCGTGCCGTTTGCCCGCAGTGCGCGTCAGGATCGAGGCTGGCGCCGACATCAGTCTTGCCCTTCTTGCGCGTCTCGGTCATCGCGGGCTTTCCAACCACGCCGGTAACCCGCGCGAAAACCCAACCATGCACCACCACCGGCGGCCAGGAGAATCAAAATAACAATTGCTGGAACCACTTTTTTTCCTTTATTGCATGCGTAGGGCCCGTGCACTGGGTTGTCGCCCCAATATACCGCTATTGCCAAACCGGGACGAAACGCGAAGACCAAGCCATTGGCAGCGCTAGGGCCTCGACCTGCGATCCACATTTTTTCGAGCAATTGATTCAAAAATGCGTCACCAAGCAATGGCACAATGTTCTGTCAAGTCTTCATGAACATCAAGGAGTTTTCCCCCATGCAGCGTCGTCATCTTTTGCAAGCGGCTAGTGCCGCAGGCGTGTTTCCCGGTCTAACCTTAGCGCAGGAAAAATACCCCAGTAAAACGATTAGCTGGATCTGCCCCTACGGCGCCGGTGGCAATGCGGACTTGCGCTCGCGCCAATTGGCCAAACTGATGGGTGAAATATTGGGGCAGTCCATCATCGTAGATAACAAGGCGGGCGCGGGGGGCAACATCGGGACCGAGGTAATTGCCAAAGCCAAGCCGGACGGCTACACCATCGGCATGGGCAACTTTGCACCGCTGGCCGTGAACCACGCGCTATTCAAAAAGCTTAACTTCGACGCTGCTGCCGACATCACACCGATCGCGCTGATAGAACGCGGGCCTTTAGTCCTGATGGTGCCCACCGACTCCCCCTACAAATCGGTCAAAGACGTGGTGGCTGCAGCCAAAGCAGCACCGGGAAAATTGAGCTATGCCTCGGGTGGCATCGGTGGCACCCACCATTTGAGTGGCGCCTTGTTCGAGGTTTCGGCCGGCATCGACATGATCCACGTGCCCTACAAAAGCGGCGCTGCGGGCACCAATGACTTGATGGGCGGGCAAGTGCAAATGATGTTCGAGCAGATGTACACCGCCATGCCGGCGATGAAAGGGGGCCGTTTGCGCGGCTTGGCCATTACCAGCAAAACCCGCTCTCCCCTGTTGCCGGACCTACCCACCATGGGTGAGCAAGGCTACCCTGCGGTGGAAGTATTGAACTGGCAAGGACTTATCGGCCCCAAAGGCCTGCCCGCCGACATCATTAAAACCCTCAATGCCGCTTGCAATAAAGCGCTGCAAGACCCCGATTTACGGGAAAAAATGCTGGGCCAAGGCAATGAGATTGCTGGTGGTACGCCCGAACAATTTGCCGCGCTGATCAGAGCCGAGTCGCCACGCTGGGGCAAGGTGGTGCGGGACGCGAAGATCGAACCAGAATAAAGCTTGCGGCTGGGGCGCGACGAAGCGCCCGACCAGACCGCAAAAGGCCTTGCTTAAATGGCAGTGGGCGTTTGCGCCAAAGCCTGCGCCCGGCGTATGCTTTCCTGGCCGGGCAGCCACAGCACCGCCAGCACGCCGGTAGCCGCGATGCAGGCCATCAGCGTCATCAAGGTACCAAAGCCCGCCGCTTTGACCAATGGCCCCAGCAAATACACCGCCATCGAGCTGATACCAAAGGAAATGGCAATGCGCGTACCGCTGACACGCGAGCGCATAGAGTCATCGATATAGCGCACCACCATGGCGTCGCTAAACGGTATAGCGGCAAACACCATCACCATGTAGCCGATAGCGGCCAGGTACCACTGCCAGCCACTGGTTTGTGAGGCCACGGCAAAAGCCAGACATTGCAAAATCAAAATACCCACAAACAAAGGCTTTACGGCCACCCGGTCCAGCAAGCGCCCGACCACGAGCTGTGCCAGCGATCCAATGGCATAGACCCCCGCCAGCAACATGCCCAATGTGGAAGGGTCGCTGACCAAGCCTTGCAATCGATCGGCCAGCAATTGGGCGTTGCCGTTGGTGGTGAAGTTGAACAGCAAACTGGTCGTGGTGGCGGTAATCACCATCACCAAGAAAGTACGCAGCACCAGGCTCTTAGGCATGGTCACGCTGGCAGCGCGGCTGCGTGCGGGGGTGGCCGATTCCGCCGGGGCGTGCCAGGCAAACAGCAGGCCCAAGCCCATGCACACCAGCGCGGGCACCACAAAGGCCACGCGCCAGCCGAAATGTTCCACCAGAAAACCGGTGGACAAAGCCGCCGTGGCAATACCCAAGTTACCCGCCAGCCCATTGACGCCAATAGTCCAACCCGGGCGCACCGCGCTTTGCACCAGCATGGGAATACCGACCGGGTGGTAAATCGAAGAAAAAGCGCCCATCACCACCAAGGCAATCGCCATCTCGATGGGTGTGCGGGTGCAGGCCACGGCCAGCGCGGACAGGCCCATGCCAAAGAAGAACACCAGCATCATGCGGCGCCGGCCCCATAAATCGCCTAGTCGCCCCGAGGGCACCGAGCCCAGGCCAAACAACACAAAAGCACCGGTGGTGTAAGGCATCATGTCTTCCCAGCGCGCCAGGCCAAAGTCCTTGGCAATCGCGCCCACGGCAGCGGCAAATATCAGCAAGAACACATGATCCAGCGCATGGGCCAGGTTGAGCAGGATTTGCGTGGTGCGGTTCATCGGGCCATTCTAGGGGTGAGGGTTTTTGCCAAGACTTCTGTCCAGGCGCTGCATTTGTCGCCTAGTGGACGCCACAGCGCCTGCGCTTGCGCAGACAATCGCGCGCAACACCACAGGCCACCACTATGACGCAATCGAAATCCGTACCCGAACAAAGCCATTACCGCATTTGCCCTTTGTGCGAAGCTTGTTGCGGCCTGGAAGTACGCACCCAGGGCGAAAAAATTATTAGCATTCGTGGCGCAGAGCACGATGTGTTTAGCCATGGCTATATCTGCCCCAAAGGCGTATCGCTCAAAGACCTGCATGAAGACCCGGACCGTCTGCGCACGCCGCTGATCAAGCGCGACGGTAAATTTATCGAAGCGAGTTGGGAAGAGGCTTTTGCTGAAATAAGCAAGCGCTTGCCGCCCTTAATCGCCGCGCATGGCAGCGACACCGTGGGCTGCATCGTGGGCAACCCAGTCGCGCACAAGATCGGACTCTTGGCCTACTTTCCACGCTTGGTGCGCGCCATCGGCACGCGCAATATTTTTTCTGCATCTTCGCTGGACCAGATCCCCAAGCAGCTCAGCAGCGGCCTGATGTTTGGCGATTGGAATGCCGTGGCCGTGCCCGATATCGAGCGTACTGATTTCATGCTTATTTTGGGCGCCAACCCCATGGTGAGCAACGGCAGCTTATGGACCGTGCCCGATTACCGGGGCAAAGCGCGCGCGATGCGCGAGCGCGGCGGACGCATCGTGGTGGTGGACCCGCGCCGCACCGAAACCGCAGCGCAGGCGGACTTGCACCTGCCCATCAAACCGGGCGGCGATGCCTTCTTTTTGCTGGGCTTGGTGCACACCTTGTTTGCAGAAAACTGGGTGCGTCTGGGCTATCTGGAACCGCATCTTGCGGGCCTAGATGCGCTGCGCGAAGCCGTGCGTCCCTTCAGCCCGGAACGTACGGCGCCAGGCTGCGGTATCGATGCGGCAGCGCAGCGCCAAGTTGCCCGCGAACTGGCCCAAGCCGAACGCGCCGTGGTCTATGGCCGCATAGGCACGTGCACCCAGCGCTTTGGCACGGTGAACAGCTGGTTGGTCGATGTGCTCAATGCGCTGACCGGCAATCTGGACCGGGAAGGCGGCGCCATGTTTACCAAGGCCGCGGCCTTTGCGGCCAACACCAGCGGCACGCCGGGCCAGGGGCGTGGCGTGGTTACCGGCAGGCGCCACAGCCGTGTGTCCAAGGCGCCCGAAGTGTTTGGCGAATTCCCCATCACCTGTGTGGCCGAAGAAATCGAAACACCCGGCCCCGGCCAGATCAAGGCTTTGATTTGCATAGGCTCCAACCCGGTACTCTCCACGCCCCAGGGGCCGCGTATCGCCAAGGCACTTTCGTCTTTGTCCTTCATGCTGAGCTTGGACATTTACCTCAACGAGACCAGCCGCCATGCGGATGTCATCCTGCCCGGCCTCTCGCCGCTGGAGGATGTGCATTACGACATCGCCTTCCCGCAGTTTTCTTACCGCAACCATGCGCGCTTTAGTGGGGCCGTTTTTGCCAAACCGCCAGAACAGCCCGAAGAGTGGCAAACCTTGCTGCACCTGGCTGACATCATCCAAGGCAAACCCGAGGCGCCGCTCGCAGGCCCGGAGCACGGGCCCGAAACACTCATCGACCAAGCACTGCGTGCCGGGCCTTATGGTCTGACGCTCGATCAAGTGAAGGCCGCGCCCGGTGGCATCGACCTAGGCGCTTTGAAAAGCCGCATGCCCGAGATGCTGCGCACGCCATCGGGCAAGATCGAACTGGCGCCGCCCATGGTGCTAGCCGACCTGGCGCATGTGGAGGCGGCGTTGGACACGGCGCAGGAAGGCATGCTCTTGATCGGTAGGCGTGACGTGCGCTCGGGCAACAGCTGGATGCACAACCTACCCGTGCTGGCCAAAGGCCCCGAGCGTTGCACCTTGCTGATCCACCCGCAAGACGCTGCCCGCTTGGGACTGGCACAAGGCGCCTTGGCGCAACTCAGCGCCCAAGGCAGCACGCTGAGCGCGCCGGTGGACATCAGCGACGACATGATGCCCGGCGTCGTCAGCCTGCCGCACGGCTGGGGCCACGACCTGCCCGGTAGCCAAATGCAAGTGGCAGCGCGCCGACCGGGAATCAACCTCAACGCCTTGCTAAGCGACGGTGCGCGCGACCCGCTGTCGGGCAATGCCGTGCTGAGCGGGGTACCGGTGCAGCTATCGGCTATGGCGTGAAGTGCAGGCTTGGCGTGCTTAAATGCAAAAGGGTAAATGCGACACCTAGTCACGAAGTCTCGGCGGCGGCCCCATGGGCTGGCGCAAATGGCCGATGCCGCGAAACTCCAGGTTTTGGGTGGTGATGGTTTCCCACAAGTGGTCGCCATAGTAAAAGGGTTCAAAAGCCTCTGCGCCCGGTAAGTCCAGGGGCGCGATGACCGCATCTGCGCGTGGCTCGTAAAAGAAGGGAACGGAAAAACGCTCCTGCCCGTAACCGAGCACGCGGTGTACCGTGGCCTGCACCCGCCCCGCCGTCCAGCGTTGCAGCACCTTGCCAAAATTGACCGCCAAAGTGCCTTCGGTGGGCGCGATATCGAGCCAATGCCCGTCGCGATGGCGGGCCTGCAAACCGCCCACGCCGTTTTGTGCCAACAGGGTTAAAAAACCGGTGTCGGCATGTGGCCTGCCGGTCAGGTAATAGCGCTGGCCCGCATGCTCGGCCCACATCGCCTCGTCACCCAGCGCTTGTAACGATTCTGCGCTGCGCACCGGGTAGCGGATAAAGCGCAGCGTAGAAATACCTTGGACAAAAGCAGCATCAAACGAGTGCCCGGGCAAGCCCAAACCGCGCGCCACACTTTGCATGATGGCGGCGCTGAGCCGGTGCATCGCCAGGTAGTACTGCGCCGCGGCAACGCGCCACCCCGGCAACGCTTGCTCCAAGGGCAATGGGCTGGGCTCGCGCAAGGGGTCGTCCTGCGAAAGCGCCAGTTCGGGCCAGACCAAATCCGGGCCGATATCGATGCCCTCTTTGTAAGTGGGAAAGCCGTTTTGTAAAGGAAACCAACCGCGGTATATATTGGGCTGCGAGGCCTCAAATTTGCGCAGCCACAGGCGCTTTAATGCCGGCTCTGGCAGCGAGAAAATACGCAACAACGTTTGGCGCTGCGCCGCATCCAAATGCGCCCAGGCGGGTAAGTCGCCCAGCAGAAAAAAGCCTGTCTCCCGCGCGGCAATGGCAATAGCTTGGTCCGCAGCGCTTTGATGCTGCAACGCGCCTGACAACAAATCAGCCGCAGAAATTGTGGGAATGGCTTGCGAGGACATGGCGGGATGCGGGCGGTTTTGGTAGTGGCCATTGTGATGTATGCCGCCAGACCTTTGGGCGCCACCCTGCTTTCAAAAGCAGTGCACCACTGCACGCAAGCAATAGGCACAAAAAAAGCACCGGGACCCATGTCCGGGTGCTTTCATGTTTGCTTTGCCACCAAATAAATGGTGGGCGGTGCAGGTTTCGAACCTGCGACCCCCACAGTGTGAAGATTCCGGCAGTTTGCCAATTTCCTATTTCAAATCAATAACTTAGCTATTTTCG
>Ga0209358_10000528_pt1 | contig 33250 bp, 29 predicted proteins | sample LauGreFa1BDMLBSN_2_FD_187574 | JGI IMG/M metagenome (GOLD analysis project Ga0209358, IMG submission 187574) | Freshwater lake microbial communities from Lake Michigan, USA - Fa13.BD.MLB.SN (SPAdes) (version 2) | ecosystem: Environmental > Aquatic > Freshwater > Lake | place: Lake Michigan, USA... | reverse complement strand
GGGTGATGGGCTCTGAGATCCTAAGAACTATCGCCTCCTTCCTTATCCGCACCGCTCTAACCCGTATCGGGCTATAGCTTCTGGGCTGGGATTTCTCCTATCTAGGTAAATGTGTGAAAATTGCCCGTAATCCTCACGGTAGGAGGGATCACATGCCAGCCATCGTTTTACTCGGTGCTCAATGGGGCGATGAGGGCAAGGGCAAAGCAACAGATATTCTCGGCGACAGAGTTAAATATGTAGTCCGCTATCAAGGCGGAAATAACGCAGGCCACACCGTAGTAATTGGCGATCAGAAGTATGCCCTCCATCTACTTCCTTCAGGGATTTTAACTCCAACTTGCATACCTGTAATTGGCAATGGGGTTGTTATTGATCCTGCCGTCTTACTTGAGGAGATCCAGGGATTAAATGAGCGGGGCGTTGATACTTCAAATCTAAAAATCTCAACTAATGCCCATCTAATAACTCCCTACCACCGCACCATAGATAAAGTCTCAGAGCGATTTTTAGGGAAAGCAAAGATTGGAACTACTGGGCGAGGAATTGGCCCAGCTTATGCAGATAAGATTAATCGCATTGGTATCCGCGTCCAAGATTTATTTGATACTTCTATCTTACGTCAGAAGATCGAAGGGGCTCTAAAAGATAAGAATCAAGTATTAGTAAAAGTCTTTAACCGTAAGGGCCTTGAGATAGATGAGATATTAAAAGAGTATTTAGAGTATGCAGAGATATTAAGACCCTATGTCACCGATACTTCACTCCTTCTTAATCAAGCACTGGAGCGAGGAGAGAATATTCTTCTAGAGGGATCTCAAGGAACGCTCCTTGATGTTGATCATGGAACATATCCCTTTGTCACCTCCTCTAATCCCACAGCTGGCGGGGCATCAACTGGCTCTGGAATTGGTCCGACAAAGATCTCTAGAGTTATTGGAATTGTTAAGGCCTACACAACAAGGGTTGGCTCTGGGCCATTTCCTACTGAGTTATTCGATGAAGATGGCGAGAAGCTACGCTCAATTGGAGGCGAAGTTGGCGTAACTACCGGGCGAGCTCGCAGATGTGGTTGGTATGACGCGCCTATTGCCAGATATGCAGTGCGCATCAATGGCCTTACTGATTTCTTCCTAACCAAGCTTGATGTATTAACGGGTTGGGAGAAGATCCCAGTCTGTGTGGCATATGAGATTGCTGGCAGAAGAGTTGAGGAGCTACCAGCTTCACAATCTGATTTTCATCATGCCAAGCCAATCTATGAATACTTGCCTGGTTGGAGTGAGGATATCTCCAAGGCAAGAAAGCTTTCAGATCTACCAATTAATGCTCAGGGCTATATTAAGTTTTTAGAAGAGATATCAGGGGCTCCAATGAGCGCTATTGGAGTAGGACCAGGAAGAGATGAGACGATTCAGATTAGAGATTTCATCTCATGAGTAAAATTTTAATTACTGGGGGAGCTGGATATATTGGCGCCCATGTGGCAGCCGAGCTATTAAGCCAGGGCTATAGCGTTCGTATCTATGATGATTTTTCAAATGGATTACATAAAAGAGTTGATGGAAAATTCCGTGATGTTGTTGATGGCGACATTTTGGATCGAGAGAGATTAATTGAAGCGCTGCAAGGCATAGATGGGGTGATTCATCTTGCTGCGAAGAAGTCTGTGGAAGAGTCTGTTAAAAATCCGTTGAAGTATTATGAGAATAATGTTGGCGGCACTCTTAATCTTCTTGCTGCTATGTCAGTAAAGTCAGTAAAGACTTTAGTTTTCTCATCAAGTGCTGCGGTTTACTCACCAAGTGATAAAGATGCTATTGAAGAAAGTGATCCAACGCTTCCGCTATCGCCCTATGGAGCTACTAAATTGCTCTCAGAGGAGCTGATTTCAACGGTTGGCAGGGCAGAGCAGATTTCCCATATTTCACTGCGTTATTTCAATGTAGTTGGCTCAGCCCTTGCCGAGTTTGGCGATAATTCAAAAGATAACCTCGTTCCTAAAGCATTCCAGGCTCTAAAGAATGGAAAGCGGCCAGAGATATATGGAACCAGCTATCCAACCCCAGATGGAAGCTGTATCCGTGATTACATCCATGTTCAAGATTTAGCTAGAGCTCATATTTCAGCTCTTAAGAAATGTGAATCAGGCTTTACAAGCGCTATCTATAACGTCGGCTCAGGAAGAGGATACTCAGTTAAAGAGATGATGGCTCAGATTTCCGAGAGTTTAGGAAGAGATATTAATCCTCAAGAATCACCTGCTCGCGCAGGTGATTCTCCTAAATTAATCGCCTCTATAGAAAAAATTAAGAGTGAATTAGCCTGGAGGCCAGAGGCGAGCTTAAAAGAGATGATTGACTCATCCTGGGCTGCAGAGAGTTTAATCTCATGAGTACTCTCTCTGATCGTTATGCGTCATCTGCTATGAAGCAGATCTGGTCAAGTAAATCTAAAATCGCCTCAGAGCGCAGGCTCTGGATTACAGTAATGAGAGCACAGAGCGAGTTAGGGCTAGATATCCCAGCAGCTGCAATTGCTAATTATGAAAGAGTTGTTGATTCAATAGATCTAGAGAGTATTGTTAAGCGAGAAAAAGATCTTCGCCATGATGTTAAAGCAAGGATAGAAGAATTTAATTCACTGGCAGGCCATCAATATATTCATATCGGTATGACTAGCCGAGATTTAACAGAGAATATTGAGGCAGCTCAGATTAAAGCAGGCCTTGAATTGATTAGATTTAAATCTATCGCTCTTCTAGCCGGGCTAGGTGAAAAAAGTGCGGAATATAAGGCTCTTGCCATAGTTGGCCGCTCCCATAATGTCCCAGCTCAGATCACCACGCTTGGAAAGCGCTTTGCCAGCATTACCGAAGAGCTCCTCTATAGCTATCAAAGGCTAGAGAATCTAATCGAGAACTTTCCAATTAGAGGCCTTAAAGGCCCGGTTGGAACTGCGCAAGATAGTTATGAGGCGATGGGCGATAAGTATCAAAGCCTTGAAGATGCTCTTATTAGATCACTTGGATTTGAAAAATCTCTTGATTCAACGGGGCAGATCTATCCACGATCTATTGATTATGATGTCATCACAACTCTTGTTCTACTTAGCGCTGCTGCCTCAAATCTTGCCACCTCAATTCGTTTAATGGCAGGCCATGATCTAGTCAGTGAAGGCTTTAAAGCAGGGCAGGTCGGTTCATCTGCAATGCCTCATAAGATGAATACTCGTTCCTGCGAGAGAATAAATGGTCTAGCTGCCATTCTTAAAGGCTATGCCACGATGGCTGGTGAGATCTCTGGGCTTCAATGGAATGAGGGAGATGTCTCAGATAGCGTGGTTCGAAGAGTAGCGCTTGCTGATGCCTTCTATGCTCTAGATGCCATCTTTGAAACTAGCCTTACCGTCTTAAATGAATTTGGAGTATTTGAAAACAATATTAAGAAAGAGATAGAGCAGCACCTACCATTTCTTGCCACTACAAAGATATTAATGGCGGCAGTTAAATCAGGGATGGGCAGGGAGGATGCCTACCAAATAATTAAAGAGATCTCACTTAAGGCAACTGATGAGATTAGGCAGGGCGGTCAAAATACTTTTCTAGCCAAGCTTGCAAGTGATCCTAGAATTCCTCTAGATAAGAGCGCTTTAGAGGATTTGATCTCCTCACCCCTGGAATTTGCCGGCCTTGCCCAGAAGCAATGCGAAGCAGTTATCGCCAAAGTGTTAAAAATTACTAAAGCTCACCCCGAGGCCTCCTCCTATAAACCCAGCGCTATTCGCTAGCTTTTAACCTCTTTTTGCGCCTCTTGGGGGCTCAAGGTAGGGTTTGACCCATCACAGAATACGAGGGTTGGGAGGGCTCGCTATGGGGCGTGGCCGTTCAAAAGCTAAACAGACTAAAGTCGCACGCGATCTTAAATACAGCTCACAGGATATCGATATTGATCGCCTCTCTAAAGAGCTTCATGGCGAGATAGAAAAAGGCGATGATGATGACTTCGATCCATATGCTGAAGGTAATTACATCCCGCGTAAGTAAGTCTTAGATGAGACCAACTCCTTATGTTGCATCTCTTAGAGTCTATGAGCCGATAGGAAGTTTCTCTCCCGTTGATCAACTTCGTTGGTCCTCAATATCTATCGAGAGCTATACCGGACGTGATGAGCAGTTAAGAGCTCTTAGAAGAACCATTCTCTCTGAGCCACCATCTCTTAAAGCAGACGGAGCGCACATTATTGATCATGATGGCAATCGTTATGTCTCACCTTGGTCAACTGCGAGAAGATGTTGGGCAGCAATTGAGGATTTCAAGAGCTCTCTGCCAAGCACAGTTCTGCCCTTCTTTATGCCAGAGAGTTTAAGTGAAGCTTTAGCGCAGAACTCTGAAGAAATAGAATTTCGCATTCCGCATATTCTCTCTGAGACTTGGATGATCCCGCCTCGTTGGTTTGCTCTCTTTAGCCCAGAGGAGCGGCTTCGAGGAAGAAATGATGATGGACCTTTCACAATTATTCGCACCGATATCTCTAGCGCTAAGAAGCGATGCATCGCAAGCCATCAGATAGTAAAAGGCGCTTTTGGCCCAGGGCCGGTTGAACAAGAGATCGCAGAGCTTCTCAACTGGCTCAATGTCTTTCACCCAGATGCAATCCTTGAATGCGATTACGGCGGGCTAGCTCTCTATCTTGAGAAATCATTGATGGATAGCGGCGAGACTGGACTTGAGTCTGATACCTCAATTGAAGATGTCACGCTCTCACTTCAGGGCCTATCAAATGGCGATGGAGTCCTAGCCGGCCAGGGATATGAGGCTTTAGTTAAACGGTGGAGAAAGGTCGCAGCTCTAGAGCAGGCGATGTAGTAGCTATTGGCTTTAAGGCCAGTTCTATTAGATACTTGCCTCAAATGGTGCGAATAGGACAAAAGCAGAGATGAGTATTAATCGGCCTAGCAAGCCTGAAGTCTTATTGACCCCAGCTGAAGTGGCTAAGTTATTTAGGGTTGATCCAAAGACTGTTACTAGATGGGCTAAAGCTGGAAAGCTAACTGCCATCCGCACTCTAGGCGGCCATAGAAGATATCGACAATCAGAGGTCAACTCGCTTTTAACAAAGCCTGAGAATCGGGGATAAGCATGTCTGAAGATAAAAAGTCCGAAGGATCAAAGAGCGAAGCTTTAGATTCTAAGGCTAAATATTTAGAGGCGCTTGAGAAGAAGCGTCAGGGCAAAGAGATTCGAAATAGCAACATTGCAGGGGGCCCTAAGCTCTCTGGAGGAGAGGCTAGTGGCAAGACTCCAAAGATGTTCCGTCGGAAATCAGGGAGCGCGTAGCCAAAATCGTGATTGAGCCCCAGCTTTGGTTCTACTTTCTAGTTTTCTTTTCTTCCATCACACTATCTGGCTTATCTGTACCAATTCTTAAGAAGATTGCATTTAAATTTGCAGTTTTGGATAACCCAAATCAGAGCCATAAAACACATAAGGAGCCAATTGCCTATCTAGGGGGATTCTCCATTGTCTTTCCCGTTTTGATTCTGAGTGTCGTGGGACCAATGGCATTATCACTTAGCCAGGAGACAGTTTTACAGGGACTCGCTTTAATGCTTCCTTGCATATTTATCAGCCTTGTCGGTCTAATCGATGATATTCGAAATCTTGCTGCCCCAACTCGCTTCTTGACACAACTTGCAGCATCGGCACTAGTTACTTTATTTTTGATTGAGAACAATTTTTTAGTACAAATAACTGAAACTCCACTGTTGAACTTTTTGATATCGATTTTCTGGATTGTAGGGATCACTAATGCATTCAATTTAATTGATAATTTAGATGGTGCTGCAGCTGGGCTTACAGTTATCGCCTCTCTATCTATTTTTACAATGTCTTTTTTGAATAATCAATTCTTGCTGGCTACTTTTGCTTTAACCATAGGTTCAGCCGCCTTGGCTTTCCTATTTTGGAATCGGAACCCCGCAAGAATCTATCTAGGCGACGCCGGCTCCTTATTTCTTGGTCTAGCGTTCTCTATCATTTTGATTCAATTTGATCCATCGGTTCAGATATTATCTGGTGCTTTAGTAATTCCTATTTTCATAATGGCAATTCCTATAATTGATACCTCTGTAGTTGTAATTAGTCGAGTTCTTCGTGGAGTATCAATCTTTCAAGGAGGCCGGGATCATATCTCTCATAGAATTATTGCTCGGGGAGTAAGTAGAAAGAGTTCTGCAATACTTATTTGGTCGCTAGGAGGCTTCTTTTCCTCGCTTGCTCTGGTTATCAACCAAATTAGATCTCAATTGACTGAGGTGCTGCCATTTTTTGGATTACTTTCTATGGCTACTTTAATTCTCTTCTTTCTTAGAATGCCTATACTGAAATAATTTTGACTCTCTACGTCTAAGTTTAAAGTCTTTGTGCGAAATGAGTAATCCAAGAGCCAAAGCCCAAAGAATACTTGACTTGTGTCTAAATGCAGTCCCGAGGTTTCCTTCATAGAGTGAAGCAGCTGTTGAGAAAGTTATTATGTATGTATAAAGCCAAGCAATGGTGAACTTTTCCACTTTATTCAGACTCATCTTAAAGGCTGCAAAAGCGGCATAGAGTATTAGGCCCAGCCAAAGTATATTCTCGGCTCCAGCGAGGTTGAGAAAACCTGAACCAGAGTCAATAAGTGGAAGTGGTCGGAAGAGAAAAGTGGGAAGTCGATATGGTAATTCGATGAGGTTACAGATAACCTCCCTTGGTATTTTCCAAATACTGATATTACAAGTGCTCTCAGGCAAAGCTGAAACCGCACCAAGTCTATTGGCGTTGCGTTTATATTCTAGAATTTGAGTTGTTAGGATTTGTTGTTTAGCTGATTCGACAGGATTTCTTGTAATTACTTTATACTCTTTCGACTCTTGGCATTCATAGGTCCCAGATTTTCGAATCAAGATTTGACCCTGTTCGAGACAGAGTTTTGAAACCTCTTGAAGGTTTTCAGTTACTGCAGGCACAGGTGACTTACTCTCACCACTCTGACTAGGTGCAGGTGACTTACTCTCACCACTCTGACTAGGTGCAGGTGACTTACTCTCACTATTAAAAATCTTTACAGCGATTAAAGATTCTTTTGTTTCTGGGGTAGGAGTCACTGTAAAGAATTGGCCGGCAGTAAAACCAACAAGTATTGATAATAAAATCCAAAATTCCCTAAGTTTCCAGATAAGGACTAAACTAAATACAAACGCTAAAAGCGAAAACACCATAGCTGTTTGAGGCCTAGTCCCGAAAGCAAGAATGAGAGAAATACTGGAAAGAATCGAGTAGAAAGCCTTCCGTTCAACTTTGGGAGAAAGTAACTTCAGGGAAAAATAAGTGACTGCAATTAGATATAGCTGACTTGAAGACTCCCTAAGTCCTAAATTTGACCAGAGAAAGTTACTTGGTAAAAAAGAAAAGATAATAAGAAACATTCTTTGGCCATTGTTCAATATTATTGGCGCAAAGCCATCTTTCTCTTGTAAAAGTTTTTGGATTGCGATAACGCAGAGTGAGAGCATTACCAGTGATAAAAGCCCAGCAAGTGTCGAAGTTAGTCTCACAGCGAGTAATTCACTGATTCCAATTTTTATTAAAGCACTACTTGGGAGTATTAACGTTCGAGCAGAGTTATATAGGCCTGCACCATAGACAGGGAATTCTTGAACAGGAAGGCCCTCTGCTACATACTTTGAGAGATCTGCATAAGTTCCTTCATCCGGCCCGTATTCTGATGGCCTATTAGGTAGAAATGCAAATTGAAAAAACAATCGAGTGAACAACGAGATTAATACTAAGAGACGAAGAAATCTGGAAGAGATTAAAGCTTTAAGATCAGATTTCATCTGAAATTCTCAATCGTGCGCAAATTATGCACTTCACAGACCCTACGCAAATCTGAAACGGCTTCCTTTTGTAAAAAGTTTTTCATTCTGACGGCATATAGTATTTACAATTCACATAAAGCGTCTCGATAAGGACATAAACACGATCGTGGCTGGGGACGGGATCGAACCGTCGACCTCACGATTTTCAGTCGCACGCTCGTACCAACTGAGCTACCCAGCCGCGGGGATAAAAAATCGCGACCCAGACGGGACTTGAACCCGCGACCTCCGCCGTGACAGGGCGGCGCGCTAACCAACTGCGCTACTGGGCCAACTTTGTAACAGAGGAGATATCGCTATCTGCTCTAGCGTCCCCAACGGGATTTGAACCCGTGTTACCGCCGTGAAAGGGCGATGTCCTAGGCCCCTAGACGATGGGGACTAGAGGAGGGGCGAATCTTATCGTGAATTTCATCTCCAAATTTCATCGTTCTTCGCAGGGGCCAAGTAAAGACCGTTGGAATATTGGCCAATTGGAGAGCGTACAAGGATGCCAAGTTCGGGGTATTGGACCCGACCTAGGAAATTGGCATTTGAGTGCCTAGCGCGCACCCCAAGTTATTGAGCATTTGAGATGTTGCAACTCGAATGTGTTTAGTTTTGCGTTACTAATTGAGTAAAACTCGTGACACAAGCCAAATGTTTCCTTTGGATATGAGATTAAGTCTTTATAAAAAAGTCCTAGGATTAGCCTCATGCCCAAAGTCGCAGTTACGGGAGGGGCTGGTTTTGTTGGTTCAAATCTAACCTCTCGATTGATCTTAGAAGGCTATGAAGTCGTAGTTATTGATGACCTTAGCACTGGACTATTGTCGAATGTTCGTCGACAAGAGGTAAATTTTCATCACATCTCAATTACTGACTCAAAGGCTCTAAAAAGTGCCTTAATAGACTGCGAAACAATTTTTCATTTTGCCGCTCGAGGTTCAGTTCCTCGTTCAATAAAGAATCCTGTGGCAACTAATGATGTAAATGCAACTGGAACCTTGAACGTTCTAGAGGTAGCTCGATTAAGTGGCGCTCATGTAATCTTTTCTTCATCTTCATCAGTTTATGGTCGCAATATGCAGTTACCCAAAGATGAGTCAATGTGGCTTGGTCCAATGACTCCATATGCTGCAAGTAAATTGGCGGCCGAAGCTTATGTGCAGGCTTATTCATCTGCCTATGGATTACCCACAACACTGCTTCGTTTCTTCAATATTTTCGGTCCTTATCAGCGTCCAGATCATGAGTATGCGGCAGTGATACCAAAGTGGATTTGGCTTGCTATGCAGGGAAGGTCAATCGATGTTTATGGAGATGGCACAGCTTCGAGGGACTTCACACACATTGAAACAGTTACAGATATCGCCGTTTCAGCCATGAAGAAAAAAATAGTTACAGAAGGTGCAGTAAATCTGGCTTACGGCAATCGTATCTTGCTAAACGATGTAATTTCTATGCTTAAAAACCACTTTCCTGAGCTGAAAGTCAATTACACAAGCAATCGTTTAGGTGATGTTAAAGAATCCCAAAATAATCCGAAGTTACTCAATACTTTATTCCCCAACATTGTCCCCAAGCCATTTGAGGATGCTCTCGCTGAAACCATAGATTGGCTCAAAGAGTTTGGGCGAAGTATTGCCAATGGCCCCAAAACTTTGGATTAGAGACTCCAAGTATGTGTGGAATAACTGGTGGAGTTGGCCCTTCTGCGCCTGATAGACAACTACTTGAAGCTCAACTCAAATCTATAGAGCATCGTGGTCCAGATGATTCTGGAACTTACTTTAACGGTTGGGTCAGTTTAGGGATGTGTCGTCTAGCTATTGTTGAAATCGCTGCTGGAAAGCAACCTGCTTCAGATAAAACAGGGAAAATTCAAATAGTCTGGAATGGGGAAATCTATAACTACCGAGAACTAAGAGCTGAGCTTGAAGCACGCAGAGTTAACTGTCGTGACTCAAGTGAATCTGAAGTGATACTAAATTTATTTCTTGAGTTCGGTTTAAAGTTTATCAACAAACTCAATGGAATGTTCGCAATAGCAATCTATGACTCAAGGGACCATTCTCTACATTTAATCAGAGACCGGATGGGCAAGAAACCTCTATGGATCTCACAATTAGGGGATAGGACGCTTTTATTTGCATCAGAGGCACGGGCTTTAATGCTTGCTAGACCGGATAAAACTCTACGCACCGAGATGATCTCAGAGGTTATGCAGTATGGTTATATAAATTCTCCAAATTCTGCCTTTAATGAGATTAATCAAATCCCACCAGCGTCAGTGTTGAGTTGGAATGATGGAAAGATAACTACATATAAATATTGGGAAGCTGATTTTGAAACTAAAGTTATGATTCCATATCAAGAGGCAGTTGAAGTAACAAAAGACCTAATTGAGGCAGCAGTAGCCCGACGATTGATATCTGAGCGCCCCATAGGCTCCTTCTTAAGTGGAGGATATGACTCAACTGTTGTTACAGCCTATATGGCCAAATTATTGAGAGAAAAGGTCCAAACTTACTCAATTGGGTTTCATAATCAAGCTTTTAATGAGGCTCATCATGCAAAAGAAGTAGCAAATTTCTTAGGTACCAATCATCATGAAGAGATATTAAGCCCAGACCCAACTTTAGTTGTTGAAAAAATCTCAAAAATATTAGATCAGCCCTTTGCTGATTCATCAATAGTTCCAACCTATTTGTTAGCAAAATTTGCTCGTGAGAATTTAATTGTTGCCCTAGGCGGAGATGGCGGCGATGAGGTTTTTGGAGGATATGATAGATATTTAGCAGCGCCAATAATGCAGAAACTTAATCCATTCTTGGGAACTATTCGCATGGGGTTAAAGCTGTTAAGGAAAGAAACTTTAGGCGATAGTAGAAAGATCAACCGCGTTGGCTCGCAACTCTATTCAAAGGCATCTCTAGCAAGTAGATACAGCTCAATTCTTTCACTGACGCAGTCAGACGAGCTATCAAAGCTAATTAATCATGATTTAATATCCAGAAAAAGTGAATTAGTTTTTTTGGAAAACTTTAAAAGTGGAAACTTGTCGCAATTTGACCGCATGATTCGCTCAGATTTTACTGCTTACTTACCAGGTGACTTGCTAGTTAAAGCTGACATAGCATCGATGGCGAATAGTCTTGAACTGAGATCTCCAATGCTTGATGTAAATGTAGTTGAATGGGGAATCTCTCTTCCACATAAGTATAAAATCAAAGGTTTAGAGACCAAACACATCCTAAAAGATGTTGCTAGATCACTGGTTCCTGCCAATCTTATTGATCGACCCAAGATGGGTTTTGGCATTCCAAGGGCTGAATGGCTCCGAAGTGAAATGAAAGAGATGCTTATTGATACTTTGACAGATAGCACTTCTTCTCAAAGAGGTTGGTTTAATTCAACAGAAATAGGAAAAGTTATTGATCTGCATATGAGTGGAGTTGATCGAGATAATATCTTGTGGCCGATGTTGATGCTTGAGCTTTGGGCTAGGACTTGGCTCGACTAGATACAAGCTTTTTATATAGCAATTCATGCTCGTCCACTAATCGCTTTATTCCAAAGTTTGCCAGTGTGAACTTTTGTGCCGCCGTACCCATCTTAGCCCTTAAAGCATCACTCTTCGCGAGTTTCTCCAAAGCATCAGAAATTTCCTGCACATCTAAACCAGTAGTGATACCGGTAATTCCATCTAAAACTACTTCTGGCACTGATCCAACCTTTGTTGACACAACCGGCAATCCTGCCATCCCAGCCTGAATCAGACTAAGCGGAGTTCCCTCACTATCACTAGTGAGAATAACAATGTCAGCAGCGGATAAAACTCGTTCTATTTCGCTCTGCCAGCCTAACATTTTGATGGGTAGATTTTCAAGGTTAGTTCTTTCTCGACAATATTGCAACAACTCACCATCTCCTACGATAGTGAATTCGATAGCAACTCCTCTTCGCTTCATTTCACTCACAACATCTAAGAATCTATCAGGCCGCTTGATCCGAGTTACGCGACCAATAAAGGAGCACTGTATAGTCTTTGAAGCTAAACCATAAAATTCTCTGGAGTATATCTTGTTTGGTAATTTTCTAATTTGTAATCCTGGAGGCATCAATCCGAACTTTTCTGATTTACCTACGCCAACTGCCAATAGATCTTGTCTTACCTTATCGCCAACGGCTAGAAGTTGGTGAGTGAAAATCGCCAAAAACCTTTCAGTAATTATTACTAATTTTCTCTTTAATTGCCCAAAGTACCCATCGAGCAAATGTCCATGAAATGTATGAACTCGAAAGGATTTATTAAAAGCCACAATAGACGCAATACGACCTAAGAAACCAGCTTTAGCAGTGTGGGTATGTATTACATGAGGTTTGAAACTTCTAATTTCCCTAACAAGAAAAATAAATGCTTTAATGTCTTGTCTAATGTTTACCCTTCGACCTAAACCTTCAATTCGTTCAGCGCTGATGTCTTCGACGACGGTGTCCAGGAAGTCAGCTTCGTCAGCAGAACAAAAACCTGTATAGAGTCGATGGTCAAATTCAGATGCGTTTAAGTTTCTCATCAAACCTGAAACTTGAACCGCTGGTCCTCCCACATTCATGCGTGCAATAATTCGCATAACTCGTATTCGGCTTAAATCATCCGCGTTCATCAGCTAATCTTCTCTTATTTTTCGAACTTAAGTTACAAAGGCCACGAATTAAGTTATGAAAATAGGCATGATGTGAGGGTTAGAGATCTAACAGAGAGCATCGCGAGAAGATTATAGGCACAACCATCCAGAGTGTGCCCTACTGATGAACTCTAATATTATCAAAAAGTCAAACAAGTCGAGCCTTTTACTTTTCTGGGCAGTAGTGGGTGAGGGTAAATATTTTATGGGTTGTTTAAACTCGTGATCTTACAAGAGAATTATAAATGGACAACCAAAAAATCTAATATCAATCTTTTTTAATAAGTCAGGAACTTTTTCACATTAGAATTCAGCATTGCTTGTTTAAACCAGCGAACTTTTGAGTGCGTAGTCCCAGATATACACTTTGTTCCTGGGCAATTAGTTGGTAACCAGACAGTGGGTTGTTAGCGAGATTGAAAACAACATCATAGCTCGCCAGGTTGTAGAGATAATCCACGTCACCAATCAACGGCGTTAAACTTCTGCATCTAGAATCAGATTGTCAATAAGAGCAAATCTATCTATAAAGTGTGATTGACCAAATTTGAAGCCTTGCGTTTTAAAAAGTTGTCACTTGTCCTTTCTTTGCACCCTTTGTTTGCAAATCGTTCACACAAATCGAATTCATTTAAGCGCCCCCAATAGTTAGCAAAATTGCTCAGGTTCACGCTAGATCATGAAGGACACTTTCTAATCCCTTTGAGTAGTGACCGCTTGTTTATCTATGGCGTTGATGTAGTCAAGAGAGGTATCCTTGGGCTTGTTATAGTCAGACCAGATAGGGGAACCATCAGTTGAGTATTATTACTAAAAGTGCGACAGTTCTCGTCACTGGTGCTGACGGCTTTATCGGTTCGCATTTGACTGAAGCCTTGGTTCGAATAGGCTTCAATGTTCGTGCATTTGTTTATTACAACTCATTCAATTCATGGGGCTGGCTAGATCAGTGCGCTCATGATGTTAAGGGGCACTTCCAGATATTCCCGGGAGACATCCGCGACCCCCATGGTGTTAAAGAGGCGATGAAAGGCTGTGACGCGGTCATACATTTAGCTGCGCTAATTGCGATACCGTTTTCGTATCATTCCCCCGATACGTATGTTGATACCAACATAAAGGGTACTTTAAATGTTTTACAGTCTGCTCGCGAACTTGGGATCAAGCGAATCATTCACACATCCACAAGTGAAGTTTATGGAACCGCTCAATTTGTTCCAATTACAGAGAAACATCCTCTCCAGGGACAATCTCCTTATTCAGCTACAAAAATTGCCGCTGATCAGTTAGCATATTCGTTCTATTCATCATTCGATTTGCCAGTAGTCATCATACGGCCCTTCAACACATATGGCCCGCGCCAATCTGCACGCGCGGTGATTCCTACAATTATTACTCAAATTGCAAATGGCGAGCGTAAAGTCAAGCTTGGAGCAACTACTCCAACACGAGATTTCAGTTACGTCAAAGATACTGTTTCTGGATTCATTGCCGCACTCTCCAATGATGCCGCATTAGGGGAAGTTATCAATTTAGGAAGTAACTTTGAAATCTCAATTGTCGATACAGCCCACATAATTGCTGATACCATGAATGCATCAATTGAAGTTATTGCAGATGGAGCACGTATGCGCCCCGAAAAATCGGAGGTTGAACGTTTATGGGCAGATAACACTAAGGCAAAAGAACTTTTTGACTGGCGACCCAAGTACAGTGGCCGTGATGGCTTCAAACGGGGATTAGCTGAAACCATTGATTGGTTTACAAAAGTGGGAAATCTTCGCGAGTATAAACCAGAAATCTACAACCTGTAACGCAAATGAAAATTCCAATTACTTTTGCTAGTGATATTGTCCGAACTCTTAGAAGTGTCGTCGGTACAAACCCGATAGCTCTGCATGAGCCAACATTTCAAGGAAATGAGTGGCTATACTTAAAGGAGTGTCTCGATTCAACCTATGTTTCCTCGGTTGGTAAATTCGTAGACCGATTTGAGGACGATCTCTCAAAGTATACTGGAGCGAAATACGCAATATCAGTTGTTAATGGCACGGCTGCACTACAAATAGCACTAAGACTTGCAGGCGTTAAGGCAGGCGATGAAGTCTTAATTCCCGCGCTCACATTTATAGCCACGGCAAATGCTGTGACATATTGCAATGCCACCCCGCACTTTATAGATAGTGAAGAGCAAACTCTCGGAGTCGATTCAGACAGACTTCGCGAATATTTAAATGGTAATACGTCACAGCAGTCAGGTCATTGCATCAATAAAAATACCGGTAAGATACTAAGGGCTATAGTCCCCATGCACACATTTGGGCACCCATCTGATATAGATAGCCTAATTTCGATCTCCCAAGATTTTAATATTGCATTAGTTGAAGATGCAGCAGAATCACTCGGAAGTTATTACAAAGGACAACACACTGGAACATTTGGCTTACTTGGCACATTAAGTTTTAATGGTAATAAGACTATTACCACCGGTGGAGGTGGAGCCATTCTCACCAATAACGCCGATTTGGCACACCATGCAAAGCATTTAACTAAGACAGCAAAACTTCCCCACGCATGGGAATTTCGCCACGATGAAATTGGCTACAACTACCGCATGCCAAACATTAACGCAGCTCTAGGTTGCGCACAATTAGAGCAGTTACCAGGTAAGTTAGAATCAAAGAGAAACCTGTTTAAGAAATATCAGCAAGCATTCGCAGACATAGAAGGCATTAGGCTTTTTTCTGAGCCCAAGAATTGCCACAGCAATTACTGGTTACAGACGCTCTTACTTGATGAAAATCTATCGAAAGAACGAGACTCAGTTTTAGATGCCACAAACTCCGCTGGAATCACGACACGACCAGCCTGGGTGCTTCTGAACGAGCTTGAGCCCTTCAAAGCTTGTCCTTCTGCAAATCTTACAACAGCAAAGTCTCTAGTGCGACGTATCATCAATATTCCTAGCAGCCCTGGCCTCGCATGAAACAGCTTACTTTATTGATGCTAGGCGGAGGTAAACGAGTTTCACTGCTGGAAAGATTTGGCGAGGCATCTGAGCAGTTGGGGTTTAAGTTAAAAGCCTTTGCTTACGAATTGAATTACCAACAACCGATATCACAGTATGCTGAAGTTATTGTTGGGAAGAGGTGGCAAGCCGAAGGAATTGAAGACGAGATTAAAAACATTTCTCAAATAAAGAAAATTGATCTCATTATTTCTAATGTTGATCAAGCAACTTTGGTGCAATCACGCATTCGTGAAAGTTTAAATGCAGCTTCTTTTTGCTCCAACCTCGAAAGTGCAAAAATTTGCTTATCAAAAAAGAATTTCCAAACTTTTTGTAATGAAAATAGTCTTGGAATAATCCCGCTTGCACGTGAAGGGCAATATCCAGCTTTTGCGAAACCAAACTATGGATCTGCATCAGAAGGAGCAAGTATTGTCGCGAGTAAGTTGGAAAAAGATTCTTTATCGTCAGAACCCGAGTATATAATTCAAAAATATATCAAAGGTGTTGAATACTCCGTTGATGCATATGTATCTAGAAACGGTAAGGTTTGTGGAATTTCACCCAGGAGAAGGCTTAGAACTCTCGGTGGTGAATCTGTCGAAACTGAAACTTTATACGATGCCGAGATCCATCAAAGGACTAGGCAGGTAATAAATAAATTACACCTAATAGGTCCGCTAACAATACAATTCATGAGAGAGGATCTTACTCAGAAATTGTACTTATTGGAAGTTAATCCAAGATTTGGCGGTGGCGTGATAGCCTCAATTGAAGCAGGTTTCAATTTCCCAAAGATGATGCTAGAGGAATGTATGGGTCAAGAACCAACCGTAGTTTTAGAAGGAAAGAGACTAAAAATGATAAGGTACTTTAAGGAAGTGTTTTATGAAAATAGTGATTGATTTGGATGGAACTATTTGCTCGGAAGAGAAGCAATTTAGCCGAAGTTTAGCAAGGCCAATAATCGGAGCACCTGAATCTTTGAAATCATTGAAAGCCGATGGGCACATAATCATCATTTACTCTGCTCGCACGTGGGCAGAGTATGAAATGACAGTCGAATGGTTGAAGTACCATGACATCCCCTATGATCAATTGATTCTTGGAAAACCACAAGGCGATTTTTGGATAGATGATCGGGCCATTGAATTTAAATCCTGGGAGTCAGTTAGAAGTAGATTGAAGTGAAGACCCTAATAATTGCAGAGGCTGGAGTAAACCATAATGCCAATTTAGAATTAGCATTTCAGCTTGTTGATGCAGCAGTTACCGCGGGTGCAGATGTTGTGAAATTTCAAACGGCAAAAGCCGAGGAAGTTGTTACAAGATTCGGGGCAATGGCTGAATACCAAATTGTTAACACTGGTAAGAATGAATCTCAATTGGAAATGACCAAAAAAATTCATTTGCCAATGGAGGATTTCATTGAGATTCAAAAGTATTGTTTAAAGAAAAAGATAGTTTTCGCAACAACTGCATTTGGCTTACTAAGTCTAGAATTCATTAGGAGGCTGAATTTAGACTTCTATAAAATTCCTTCCGGAGAAATAACAAATTTACCGTATCTCCGTAAAGTTGGGAGATTTAATAAACCAATAATACTTTCAACTGGGATGTCAACATTAACTGAAATAGCAGATGCTATACAAGTATTGGAAGCTTCCGGATGTTCAAAAACCAACATAACTATTTTACACTGTACCACCGAATACCCGGCACCAATGAAAGATGTCAACCTGTTGGCGATGAAGGCAATCAAGGAGCAACTAGAAGTCGGAATTGGTTATTCAGACCACACTCTCGGCATTGAAATTCCTATTGCAGCAGTTGCACTTGGTGCAACTGTAATCGAAAAGCACTTTACGATAGATAGAAATTTACCTGGCCCAGATCATAAGGCGAGTCTTGAGCCAGGAGAACTGAAAACTATGGTTGACGCCATTCGAAACATTGAAGTAGCTCTTGGTGATGGAATCAAAAGACTCATGCCGAGTGAAATAGGCAACCGATCGATTGCACGCAAATCGATTGTAACGAGTCAAGCGATAATTGCTGGAGAAATATTTACAGAAGATAATCTAACCACTAAGCGCCCCGGCACAGGTGTTTCGCCAATGGAGTGGGATCGCATAATAGGAACCAAAGCGCATCGGGATTATTTCGTAGATGAGTTGATTGATGAAGCGTAAAATCTGCGTGGTCACAGGAAGCCGGGCTGATTATGGCTTACTTCGTTTTGTGATGAAAGGAATAAAAGATGATCCGGGGTTGACCCTGCAAGTAATTGCCACAGGAATGCATTTATCAGATAGATTCGGATTAACTTATAAGGAAATTGAAATCGATGGATTTAATATTGATTTTAAGGTCAAATCACTAAGCACCGCTGACTCGCCAGTAGGCATTGCTGAGTCAATGAGTGCGGGCCTAAGCGGATCTGCAGAAGCATTTAGTGCCCTGCAGCCAGATATAATTGTAGTTCTGGGCGATCGATTTGAAATCTTCGCTGCCGTTGCAGCAGCTCTTGTAGCTAAAATTCCAGTTGCCCATTTACATGGCGGCGAAATCACTAGTGGTGCATTTGATGAAGCACTTCGCCACTCGATTACGAAAATGTCTCACTTACATTTTGTGTCTGCAGAAGAGTATAAAAATCGCGTTATTCAATTAGGCGAGAATCCAAACAAAGTATTCCTAGTTGGTGGACTCGGAGTAGATTATATAAATAAAATAACACTACTCAACAGGGCAGAATTAGAGGCCGAGCTCGAACTCGAACTTGGTGATAGAAGCCTGATGGTCACCTTCCATCCAGTAACTCTTGAAGCAGAAACAGCAGAGCACCAAATGAAAGAACTTCTCAACGCTCTTTCAGGTTTAGAAAATACAACACTTATTTTTACTATGCCGAATGCAGATCCGGGTGGCCGAATTCTAATGAAGTTGATAGATGAGTTTGTTGCCGGCCGTAGAAACGCAAAAGTTTTCACCTCGCTGGGTCAACTTCGGTATCTTTCTTGTATCGCCCATGTTGACGGCGTCGTGGGTAATTCATCGAGTGGGCTCGCCGAGGTACCGACATTTAAAAAAGGAACAATAAACATTGGTGATAGACAGTTGGGGCGACTTCAGGCCAAAAGTATTATTAATTGCTTACCCGAGGAGCAGGCGATTTGCGATGCCATAGATAGGCTATATTCCGCTGATTTCCAGGCAATCTTGGCTGAAACCACCAATCCATACGGCGAAGGCGGCGCCAGTGCAAAGATTGTGAAGTTACTTAAAAGTGTCTCGCTTGAAGGAATCGTAAAAAAAACTTTTCATGACTTATAATTTGCAAATCATGATAAGAGCTATAAAATGAAAGCGATGGGGCCAATTTGGCGCAGGGCAATTTTGCCAGTTGACTCAAATATCGAACAAGTAATTCGCATCTTGAATGAGGTAGCATTAAAAATAGTTTTAGTGACGGACGCAAATGGAGTTCTAGTCGGCACAATTTCAGATGGGGATATCCGCCGTGGACTCTTGAAGGGCTTAAATATTGGGAGCTCGATAGAGAGCATCATCCATCATGGCCCTATAGTAGTTTCTTTGGAAGTAAGCCGAGAGTTGGTTAGAAAAATGATGGTGGCTAACAAAATTCAACAGATTCCAATAGTTGATGAAAATATGCACGTCATTGGTTTACACCTATGGGATGAAATAAATGAGCCGTCTCAGCGTAGTAATACCATAGTGATAATGGCTGGTGGCAAGGGGTCTCGACTACACCCTGAGACGGAAAACTGCCCCAAACCTATGCTACCAATAGCAGGTAAACCAATTCTTGAGCATATTATCAATCGTGCAAAATCGGAGGGATTTTCTCATTTTATTTTAGCAATTTACCACTTAGGTTACATGATTCAGGATTATTTTGGTAGTGGCCAAGAATTTGGCGTAAAAATTGATTACTTAAGAGAAACGTCACCATTGGGCACAGCAGGTGCCCTAAGCCTGCTAGATCCAATACCTAATTCTGCATTTATTGTTACTAATGGCGATGTCATAACTGACGTTAAATTTGGTGAACTGCTGGAATTTCATCATGAAAATGGCGCTAGTGCGACGATGGCAGTTCGAATGCATGAATGGCAAAATCCATTTGGCGTAGTTAAAACTCAAGGGATTGAAATTACCTCGTATGAAGAAAAGCCTATTTCTCGCAGCTACATCAATGCGGGAGTTTATGTAATCGAACCTTCGTTCCTCGCTCTTCTAAATAAATCAGAGCGATACGACATGCCAACATTATTCGAATCAATACAACGTAAAGGTGAACGCGTTATCGCTTTTCCAATTCACGAGACCTGGCTGGATATTGGAAGTCCAGAAGACTTGAAATTTGCAAGATTTACAAATGGTTTGTAAGAATTTTCCATGAAAATTTTGGCCTTAATTCCAGCGCGTGGAGGTTCAAAGAGACTTCCGGGTAAGAATATAAAGCTACTTGGGGGTAAGCCCCTTATTAATTGGACTATAGACGCCGTTCAAGGGATTCCTGAAATATGTGAGATTTTGGTGTCTACTGACTCTCCAGAAATTAGATTGGTGGCTACTGAGGCAGGCGCACATGTTCCTTGGCTTCGGCCAGATGTTCATTCAACCGATCAGGCAACTTTAGTTGACGTAGCACTTCATGCGTTGGATTGGTATGAAGCAGAGAGCGGAAAAGTTGATGGACTCCTTTTGCTGCAACCCACATCCCCATTTAGGACTCAAACCACGATAAAACAAGGAATTGATTTATTTAAGAGTCAGAGTTGCCTAGCAGTAATAGGTGTCTCTCCAGTTCATGAGCATCCGATGTGGACATTTAAGATGAAAGATGGATACCTTGTTCCGTATATTGAAAACCATGGCATTGGGATTCGATCTCAAGACCTGGAGCCTGTACTTGTCGTAAATGGTGGTTTCTATCTGATCTCCCCAGTGGAACTGCGAAAGAATAAATCTTTTCTTAACTCGGAGTCAATACCGCTATTAGTCAATTCGCCTCAGGAGGCTCTAGATATCGATACAGAGTGGGAATGGAACATTGCAGAAATCCAATGTCTTAGATTTTAATTTTATTCCTCAACGGGTTTCGGAGAAATTCTAGCTCTTATTCTTACAAGAAATTGAATAACGAGTCCGAAAAATTTCTCTGAGCTTGAGCGTGTTTGTAAACGAAATTCATTTATCATGGTCGATGGCTGGCGAAATGAAGATGAGAAGCGCCGGATGGAATCATGGGTGTTGACTGCTAAGACTATATTGAGTGCCAATGATTGGATAAAATTGTTTTAAGAAGCTAGATACTCTGGGAATTATTTCTTGTGGACTGTTACCTAACAAAAATTTCCTCTTACGATTTAGCCCTGATTAATCCAATAAAAAGATAATTTTCGTTTAATTCCTATTGATATAGTTTCATGAATTGAACAAGAGGGTTTCTTAAAGATCAAATCCATTGTATTTCAAGCACTTTGAGCAAAGGTAAAATCGCAAAACTATTCTCTTGTGAAGAGAGTTAACTCTTTTGAATTCAAATGAACAAAGGGCACGAGAGAAACTGATAAAGCTGAAGCCAGAAATACAAACAATGCTGGTATCAAGGCTAGGCAAAACATTTCAGCGTCTGAAGAGTTAACCTCAATACTTTTGATTAGATCTTGTTAAAGCTTCTATTTACGTCCCAGCCAAAATCTATAGTGATAATATACGGTTATGCATTTCTCAATTCATCATAAGACTCTAGCTCACCTAGGAAATTTCACTAATCGTTTATTCTTAATGACTCACCCAACAGCAATTGGGAATGCATCAGAAGATTACCTATTCGGATTGCTTTATGCAAAGAAACATAGAAGGAAATTAGTAACTCTTACATGTCACCCAATGCTTGCAAAAACGGGACTAAGATTGTTCGAACCAAAATTGCTTTTATACGGAAATGATTTGACAAAACCAAAATATGGTTCAGTATCATATAAAATGCTAAGTTTCTTAATAAGTATCTATTTCTTGTGTTTACGTATTTTTGTAAAAGTAATCTATAAAGTCTTTAAAAAGAACTTCTCCGACAATTATTATCATCCAAGTATTGGACAAGACATAATTTGGCAACCGAGGAATTGTAAAGAGTTTGATTGGAAAGCTGTAGAAAAAATAGATTGGGATGCTACGTTTGCTGACATAGAATTAAAATTGAAATTACCACAAAAAAAGCAAAAATATTGTGAGAACCTTTTTAAAGAATTTGGCCTACCCGAAGGAGCTTGGTTTGTGTGTGTTCACGTTCGTGAGGGAGGATACTCTGGAGACTTTCAAAACCACCGGAATTCAAAAATAGATAATTATTTGGAAGCGTTTGAATTCATCACTAGTCAAGGTGGATGGATTTTTCGAATGGGAGACTCTTCAATGAAAAAAATTCCACCCTTAGACCAAGTAATCGATTATGCAAACTCGGATAAGAGGACTGCACTTCTTGATATTTTTCTTATCGCAAATTGTAAGTTTTTCATTGGGACCAGTTCAGGAATACTTGACACTGCAATGCTCTTTGGAAAACCAATCTTACTAACTAATGCTGTGCATTGGCTTATGCAACTGCCACCAAAAAGTAGCGACTTGATAATTTTTAAGCATGTTTACTCAAAACTTGATGACAGTGAACTAACGTTGAAAGACTGGTTACTTGCCTATAATAAGATTGAACCTTCATCGTGGTCTTCATCAGATTGGTATTTTATTGAAAACTCGAGTCAAGAAATTACAACTGCAGTTAAAGAATTCCTTGGATATAGCATGGACTTGAAAAACTTTGAGTTACAGAAAAAGTTTAAAAATCTCCATCTGAATTCGTGCAAGGAGCTGAGTCTAAATTTCAAGATTAATCAGAATGCTAGATTGAACATTAGTAACTGGTATAGAATTGCAACCGGCCTGGTATCATGGAGTGGTAACATTGGTAGTTCGTATTTAGAAGAAAATTGGGATTAAGCGTGAGTACTTTAGGACTAGGTTCAAGTGGTCTATTATGACGCATAAGACTGTTTTGGTTGTTTTAAAGGATTATCATTTCATGAGTATTTCGAAATTTTTTACTAGTCATAAGAAATTGAGTGGAGAGAGAGCAATTCTTTCAAAATACCAGCACAGTAAGAAATATGCGACTGGTCCAAACTCTCTGCAGTTTTAATTACTGCTTCAAGGTACTCTTGAATGAAATTCATTTATCCTTCTGAGTTTAACTCCTTTGCAATATGATAGACCAGAAGAATAAACCAGAGTGAAAAGAACACGAAAAATCAGCGAACTTCTCTAAGCAAGATACAAAGATTCTTCCATGCCAGAGAGAAAGTCGAGATTTAACTCTTTTGCCCTCAACTTAAGATTTACAATTTTTTTATCGGTGAAGATAAAGTCCCGAAGAGACACCAATTGGGATAAATCAAAGACGTTAATCCCCATGCCTCCACTTTCGCGATTCCTCTGCAATAGCGCTTCTAGAACTAAGGATGCGGCTGTTTGGTCTAACGTCCAGAATGATCGGTTTTCCAGAATATGTGCTGTTACGTATGAATCATATTCAAATAGAAATTGGTTAGTACTCTCGGTATTGTTTAAAATTGTAAAACCTAAAGAAATACGCTCCCAAGGACAAAAAGTTTCAGTCTGAAGTAGCGCAATATCAAAATCTCTTTTGGAATCTTCCCACACTTGCACAGGATCTGTTTTAATAAAACTCGTATCACCATCTAGCATTAAAATACTTTGAGAGCCATGCTTTTCGAACAATTCGCGTACAATTACTAACCTAAAAACACTGCTACATATAGGTAAATCATATTGGCTCACAACAACTTTCCAAAAAATATTTCCGAATTTGAGAGAGAGTGTCTGACAAAATGTAGATATCGAATTCTCGTTTTCATACCCTGATATTACGACGACAATAAAAATTGCCTGTTTATGAGTTTTACGAATCCTTGCAATTACTGTACTTGCAAGTGCGTATAGATAACTCGATGTGTAAGAAATCAAAATTAAGTCAGAAATATCCGCAGACAAGGATTCAAGATTTGTAATTCTTGGTTCGAAAGAGTTTAGTAAGCTTTTCTCAGTTTTGCGCATTTGCGATTGAAGCAATGGCCTAGAGACATTAATGGAATTCCTTACATATTCAGGAAGATTAAAGCGACTAACTTCCTCTTTACATTCAGATAGGTATCTTACATGAACTTCCATAAAATAATTGATAGAATCGTTCCATGACGACTCATGCAACATAAGCGCTCTAACAAAGTATTTAATTGAAGGAGTATGACTCTCTAACTCTAATCGATTAAGCATTTTCAAATTCATCTGAAATGAAGCGCATAAAGAAATTAAATACACCGCCCGAGGAGCCAAATTTCCAAAATCATGGACGCTACTGAATAAAGCATTTGCCCTTTGGTGTTGGTGCTTTGTGTAAAGAATTAGTCCTACCGCAAAAAATAAATTGTCATTTTTTTTGATACTAGCAATCTTTATTAAAGCGTAATGAGAAAATAGTTCCAAATGTTTCACTTTTGAAATATTAAAAAGAATAAAAATCAAAATGGTTAAAAACTTGCTACTTTTGAAACGTTTACTCATTCGATTTACTCTCACCATTATCTCATTTTGCTTAGAAAATTTCATCTCCTTACAATCTTTCGCCAGCGAGAAAATATGGGTGATTAATTAACCACGAAGGAGAAAGTTTTGCCCAATTATCATTTCTAATGTTGTACTTCTCTAAAATGGGAATTAATCTACTAGCGTACTGGATGGGCGCATTATTTCTATAGGATAATTCTAACTCAGAAAAAAAGTTGCAGAGATCTTTCGTTGAATTGTCAATAAATGCAACATTTATTGCGTCAAAATCAGATTTATTGTACAATTCGTTATATCCTAGTTTGATAAGCTCTTCTAAACTAATATGTTTGCCAGACTCAGAATCAACTATCTCTTTAGGTTGATAACTTTTCAAAAGGTCACCTTTAAATATTGAAACAGGAGATACAACGTTCACTAGTCCCATGGGGACTCGAAATATTGCTCCAAGAAAGTCCATTCCAGTGCTGGTTGTAATTATGAATTTGGCATGACTAAAAAGATAAACATCTAGCATGTCAGAACGTATTGAAGAATTCGCATAATCAATTACTGATGTATTCGAACTCTGGAATTTATCTGCAACGATTTTTCCCATACGTACAACTTTATATCCCATACTTGCAAGCAATTCCGCAGCCTCCACATAGGTTGTTATTTTGGAGTCTCGATGATTGTGCTCGCTCCAATCGGTATCGGAGAAAGTTACTCGAAGATATTCGCTATCTCTAACACTGAGGCAAACAATTTTGTCATCTTGAAAAATACCAATATGTTTCAATTCCGATAACGATGCATCTTCGTCGTGTTGACTCATTTTCAAGCTGGGTTCAAACTTATCTAGCAGAGTCAGATCGGTATGACTAATACCATTAAAAGTATCAAACTTTCTAAAACCGGGGATCCTGACATTTAATCGGTGTATGGGGTGAAGTAGCCATTTGGGGTAAAAATTGATTTTTTGTTTCCACAATTTCATCAAGTACAAATTTGAAGGTGTTCCATATACGAAATATAAATCAATAGTGATTGGGAGGCAAAATGATTTTGATGAGATCTTTCTTTTTAACAAGGAAAGTTCCACGTCCATTGCGAAATGCCCAATTCTTCCGGCATTTATCTGACCGATTCTAATGAGGACGATAGGACTAAAAAGGCGAATGAGGATTACGAAGGGGATTGCAAAGAATAGAGGTGAGCGCCGAAAAACCCAGCTAAACACTTTTTTTTCTTGCACTGTCGTTTTATGTAGCATATTTCTGCAGGCTAATCAGATTTGCCTGAGGTTAAAAATAATCTTGAATCTCAAAAACACTCTAAAAGACCCCATGCAGTCATCCCTTCCCTTTAAATAGTAAATCATATCGCCTCCATCACAAAGGCTGATTTCAGCCCAGCCATTAATATTTAAAAAAGGCCTCGCCTGTGTCTCTTTTCCTATCGGCAGGACTCAAATTACTGACCGTATACAAATCGGCAATTTGAGTTGCTAGAGCGGAAGAAGTATATGTGTCATTCACAAAACTGTCATGCATGTTATAAATCGTATTAAAGCAAGCCCTAATACTAGTTACAAGTGGATTTGCCACTATTCTTGTCTTATGAGTTTTTATGTGGCAGGAATAAATGGAATGGTTGGTTCAGCCATTGCGTTAGAAGCTACGGCACAAGGGCATGAGGTGATTGGCAAGTCCTCCAAAGAGTTAGATTTAACTGACCGTGCGGCTGTTTTTAAAGAATTTCGAAGGATCAAGCCTAATTATTTAGTTATTGCGGCGGCAAAAGTTGGGGGTATCGGAGCAAATTCGTTACTGCCAGTCGATTTTCTTTCAATAAACTTACAAATTCAAACTAACCTGATGGACGCTGCTCATTCTGCAAATGTACATAGAGTTCTCTTTCTTGGGTCGTCGTGTGTATACCCTAAGCACACCCCACAGCCAATTAGTGAATCAGCCCTACTTACAGGAGAGCTTGAATCAACAAATGCTCCATACGCAATCGCAAAAATTGCTGGCCTAAAGCTTGTCGAAGCATACAGATGGCAATTTAGTCACAATTGGATAGCTGCAATGCCCACCAATCTTTACGGACCTCGGGATAACTTTGATTTTAATTCTGCTCATGTACTTCCAGCGCTAATCAACCGCTTTCACCATGCAAAAATAAATTCTCTTAAATTCGTAGAAGTTTGGGGAGATGGTACTCCTCTTAGAGAATTCCTATTCGTTAATGATTTAGCAAAAGCATGCTTATTTTTATTAAACAAATATGACAGCTCTACCGCAATTAATGTAGGAAGTGGTCAAGAGATTTCAATTGCAAGTCTCGCAACACTAGTCTCCAAGATAGTAGGTTTTAGTGGAGATATTTTATTTGATACAAATCGACCAAATGGGACCCAACGGAAACTTTTAGATAGCTCTCGAATCTTAGAATTGGGTTGGGCGCCGCGAGTTAAGTTGGAAGATGGCATTGCTTCAACATATGATTGGTTTCTTAAGCATGTTGCAAAGGATCCAACCTCATGAAACGGGCACTGATAACAGGAGTAACAGGTCAAGACGGATCCTATCTAGCTGACTTTTTATTAAAAAAAGGCTATGAAGTTCATGGAGTTATTCGTCGCAGTTCAACTTTTAATACTTCTCGAATTGAGCATCTTTATAAAGATCCACATGAAGTTGATAATCACTTTCACCTTCATTATGGTGATATTACCGATGGAGTCGGAATCTCAAATTTATTGAGAGAGCTTGAGCCTCATGAAATTTACAATCTTGCTGCTCAGAGCCACGTAAAAGTCTCCTTTGAAATGCCGGACTACACGGCCCAAGTTGATGCAGTGGGAACAATTCGAATTCTAGAAGCTATTCGGGCTGCACAGATTGACACTAAGTTCTATCAAGCTTCCACATCAGAACTTTATGGCAGCACACGACCGCCACAATCTGAAACTTCTCCTTTTGCGCCTCAGAGCCCGTATGCCGCAGCGAAGTTGTATTCCTATTGGGTTGTGCGGAATTATCGTGATGCATACGGTATCCATGCAACAAATGGCATTCTTTTCAATCACGAGTCACCCCGTCGAGGAGAGACTTTTGTAACCCGAAAAATCACGATGGCAGCTGCGCGAATAAAACTTGGAATGCAATCTAAACTTTACCTTGGCAATCTCAACGCTATCCGCGACTGGGGTTTTGCCCCAGAATTTGTTGAGAGTATGTGGATAATGCTTCAACAAGAGACGCCGGATGATTATGTTATAGCAACTGGAGTTGGAGCTACTGTTCGTGATTTCTGTGAAGCAGCATTTTCAGCGTTAGGTTTGGATTATAGGGAGTTTGTAGTAACAGAGGATCGCTACACTCGTCCTACGGAAGTTGACGCATTAATTGGAAATCCTGCGAAAGCAGAGCGCATCCTGGGATGGAGAGCAAAAACTCGCTGGAAAGAACTCGCTGAACTTATGGTTGCAAGTGACTTAGATAAGCTTTCAAAGTAGAAACTTTCTATTTGTGGTAGGTATTCACTCTAGAAATACACAAAAGAATCTGTAACAATCCTCTTAAAGCGATTTTAGTCCTTGCTAATCCAGTCCAAATTAAACTTGCAATAAAAATAGAAACCCTACCAAAGTGATTTTTCCTAATTAAGTGTTTTTCTTTGTGTACCAGGAAAATTCCTTGATCCGCCCGGCCGCCGGGCTCAATTTCAGCATAAATTTCTGAAACTCTTCGTGCCTTAGTCTCCTTAATGACTTTCAAAATCAAATCAAAGTCGCTTGCAAGTGAGTAAGCTGTATCATAACCTCCTACGTCTTTCAGAAATTGTGTACGGAAAATCATGGCCTGATGACAACCACCCCGGCGGTTGAATGCGAACTCGATTTCCGTAACTCTACCTTCCGGATAGCTAAACGTAAGATTTTTGGTCTCATTTACAATTCTAAAGCCACCGATCAAAAGCCCAACAGAACTTTTTGATAATTCATCAACTGCATGAGCCAAGACTGTATTACTTGCAAAGGTATCACCAGCGTTCATAAACCAAATAAATTCTCCAACTGCACTCTCAATTCCCTCGTTCATAGCACCGTATATTCCGGTGCTCCTTTGCCCAAGAAAGTGAATTCTGAAGTCATTTGCCTGAATTTCCAGTGCAGTATCAAGCGTTTCACCCTGTTCAGAGTTTGCAATAATTAACAATTCCCAGTCTTTGAAGGTCTGTTCAATCAGGCTCTCGTGAGTTGTCCTTAATCCTGGAGCGTCAGCTTTGACAACAGTTATAACTGAGACTCTTGGCATAGATTCCTATCGTATGGCGGAGTGAATGTATTTGAGTTTATCAGCGCTAAGATTCATCTGTGAAGAGAGTTATGATTGTTACCAATTCTCGTACAGGTGGCGGCGCCGAGAGATCAATGAATCTGGCTTGCAATGAACTCTCTAAGCGCGGCTGGCCGATTTCACTAGTGCCGATAAACTCGAGTCCGAACGATCAAGTGACCCCTAACTGTGAGGTATTTCCGCTTGAGCGGCAATGGAGGGGAGGTTTGATTAGCACGCTAACTGCTATCTGGAAGTTCCAACGGATCATCAATGACTGGAAGCCGGAAGTTATTGTCTTAAATTGCGACTTACCTGAGTTATTTGGAGCGACCCAATTTTCAAGAAGTCGCCTTGTAGTGGTTGAACATGTTGATCGTCCTTGGATAACGCGGATGGTACTTGGACGAGTAATTAGGAGGATTCTAAAGTTGCGTAAAGCAAAATGGGTTGCAGTTTCTTCGCACCTTCTTATTTGGCCGAACTCACTTAATCCAGATGCTATTCTTCCAAATTCAATCTTAACGTCACAAGCTAACTTGAAAGTTTCAAATAAATTCAAAAAAACTAATAGAGTAGAACGTTTAATTTTCATCGGACGATTAGCGCCACAGAAACGACCCGATTGGATGATAAAAATTGGTAAAATAACTGGTATTCCGGTCTCATTTATTGGTGATGGAGCCATGCGCGAGTCGATGCAAAGTTTAGCAATAGCAAGTGAATTGAATTTTACCTTTCATGGTCGACTTGAAGACCCTTGGGCGGCCATCGAGGTTGGTGACTTACTTATTGTTCCCTCCGAGTATGAGGGAGATGGACTTGTAGTGATTGAAGGAATTCAAAAAGGTATGCCTATGCTTATTTCGGATATACCAGACTTTCGTAGATTTCGTTTATCAGAGTTAAACTATTGTAGGAGCATTCAAGATTTTGCTAATAGCATAATAAGATTTAGGACAGATATCTCTTCTCTATTGATTCCACCTAGTATTTCAACTGAAATCTTATTTGCAAGATCTCCGAAAAACGTAGGCGATGTTTGGGAAGAATTTTTACATGCAATTTGATTTTGATTAGTGTCAATTACGGTAATTATATTGTATCAATTCAAGGAAGTATAACGAGATTAAGAATACGTACTCTTCATATTCTTAAAATCTCTAAACATAGAGGTTAATTTTGTAATATTTGAAGTTTCTACTGCAGAAACATAATTCTCTATCGTTGGAATTTCAACTTTTGGTAAGTTGCTTGAGGAATCGAGTAACTTTGACCAACCATCTATGTCACTTCCATCTAATTCAATTACCCCAGGCCACTCAGCAAGGTTTTCCCTGGCCTTTGGTGTAACAGCAACTGGACATCCTAGAAGAAGTGACTCTAATGGCGGAATATTGGTTGGACCCAAGAGTGATGGCATGAGAACAATTGCGGCTCGTCGATAAAGAGAATGCAGTTCTGGCTGAGGGATAAAGCCCAGAAAATCAATGTATTCGGAAATTCCAATTTCATCAGCTTTCCTGCCTAAATAATTTAAGTTTCCTCTATCTTGTCCTGTGAGTTTGAGCTGCCGAGGTTTCTTACCTTCTGATAATAATTTTGCAATTGCTCTAAAAAGGACGATGTGATTTTTGTGGCTCCAATAATGGGCCGGATAGAGCGCAAAAGACTCTCTTTCAATTTCAAGTGATCCTACTCTCAGAGAAGGAGCAAATGGCAATGAATGAACTTTAGAATGATCCAATCCATAATATGTCTGTAATTTAGTTTTTGTAAGATCGGAATCCACAATAACCGCCGAAGCTTTTAATCCAAGATTCCTTATTATCAACTCTCTTAATTCAAATTCTCTATTTTTGCTCATTTCAGGTAATGCCGATAAATCCCTGTGCCCCAAATCCCAAATTGTAGCTATAAATGGAATTCTCTTTAGTTCTATTGCGCGCTTATAAGGACCTACGAAAAAAACTAGATCCACGTTCCTGCGTAGAAGCTCTCTCTCAAACTTTGATGGTGGAATCCAATAGAATCGTTGAGAGAGTAACCAGATTAATGTATTTGAATTTATATGAAAATAAAGCGAGCGTAAGAAGTCACTTAATCTTCTAAAATTCTCTATAGGTCTTGCAAACGTTTTCCGTGGTTTAATAATAATAATTTCGTGTTCATCTAGAGACTTTTTAATCTGACCAAGCATTAAAGTTTCTGCATTGTATGCTCCACCCGTTTCGGGATGCTCTACTCCTACGACAGCAACTATTAACCGTGAGCTAACCACAAGCACTCCCTCCCCACAATTTTGAAAATTACGCTTTCTCGGCAAACATTACGAAGCGCCAGGAGTCCGGACTTAACTCCTTATCCCAATTGCTACCGTCCCTGAAGGTAATACGCGTAAATCCGCATGAGTTTGCGATTTTCTCAAGTTCGGGGGCATCGAAGGCCCGCATAGTGTGATTTTCATCAGCAAGTAATCTAGATTGAGATTTATCTTCTAGAGTTATATTAAGAACAGTTGTGCGATAACTGTCATAGGTCGTCGGAGTGACTCGACGAGTAACTGTTAAGGATTCAAAAAAAATCTCTCGTTCAAGCATCTTCGGTGGGTCTTGAGCTACTCCAGAAAGATGCCAACCATCTATTACAAGTGTAGCTCCTTGAGATAATTTGCATACAAGGGATTGAAAAAATGTCTCAACCTCATCGTCGGTAACTTGATAATTAACTACATCAAAAAGACTATAAATAAGATCCATTTCATCTGGAATTTGCGCATAATCTGAAGTCACAAATAAGTTGGGATAATTTTGACGAGCAACTTCCAACATATAATCATTACGGTCATATCCGTATAGCTCCAATTTATTGTCACTTAAAGAACTTAAATGGATTCCTGTACCGCAACCAAAGTCTAGAATTCGATTAATGCCTGTCTTATTCAGATTTAATTCAAGAAATTGGAGCATCTTTTGAATTTCACTAGAGTAACGCTTAGAGGAGTGAATTTGGTTGTAGCACTCCGCATAAAATTTGGAAAAAATCATTTCTTAGTTAACTTCCACAGTGTTTCAATCACAAGGTCCAACTCTGCAGTTGTATTGCCAAGTCCTGAAGGGAGGTAAATTCCACGATTCCAAAGTTTCTCCGCTATTGGCATAGTTCCAAATGTACTAATGTTGTACTTCTTGGCAAGTGGTTGCAAGTGGAGTGGACAAAAAAAACGGCGCGTGTCAACTCCTAACTCCCTCAATTCTTTTTGAAGTCCATCCGCACCAAAAGGAGAATCCTCGTTAAGCATCACGCCGAAAACCCAATAGGCATTTATTGAATATGGCGTTGAAAGTGGATGAAAATCTAGCCAAGGGTGTCCAGTCAGACCCGCGAGATACCTTTTGGCAATTGCAATTTTTTTCTCAACAAGTATTTGGAGGCGCTGTAGTTGCGAAGAAATTAAAGACGCTGAAAGGCCCGAAAGTCGGGCATTCCAACCTAAATCTTCATGGACAAACCTTTGTTTTGGGTCAAAACAAAGGTTTCGAAAGTACCGAACACGTTCTGCAAAGGCTGGATCATTTGTAGCCACTGCACCACCTTCACCTCCCGTAACTATTTTATTTGCATAAAAACTAAAAACACTGGCGTTACCTAATGTTCCACAATGTTTTTCTTTGTAATCAACTCCTAATGCCTCAGCGGCATCTTCTAATACAAATGTCTTAGTACCTGCTACTTTGTCTAAGATTGGTTCCATGTCTACTGGTAAACCATAAATATGGACCGGTACCACAAGCTTTGTTTTTGCGGTAATGGCCTTTGCGGCTAGTTCTGCATTTATAGACCAAGTAATGGGATCCGAATCAACCACTGTGATTTTTGCTCCATGGCGAAGAAGGTTTGAAATCGAAGAGATGATGGTAAAAGTTGGCACTACGCATTCATCATTCAGTTGAATATCAAGAGCTTCTACCGCCAAATCAATTGCTGTGGTTCCAGAATTCACTGCCACAACATCACTTACCCCAAGAATTTCCTTTAGAGAATTTTCTAAATTGAAAATGGGGGGGGTATCTCCAGATATCCAAGTATTCTTAAGTGCATCTGTGACCGCATCAAGGTCATCATTTGAAATTAGGGGTCTATTTACGGGAATCATTACCGTTTTTAAATAGTTGTGTTTTATCGTTCTCTCCAGCGTAAGGACCTTGCTTTACCTCAAGGATTTCGCACTCAGTTTCCATGATTACTTCATGACCACCGTGAGCTAATAGAATTACATCCCCCTCTAATAGTTTAATTGATTCCGAAATTTGATTTTCTTCACTAAAAAGATTTACAGTACAGATGCCTTCCCGTATAAAGAGAACTTCTTGTGTCGCGTGGATTTTTCTCTCCACGAGATTGTGCTTATGTGCTGGCACTTTAAAACCAGCCGGCCGAGTCATTAATCCTATTTGCTGCGAATAACTTGAAGGCGAAAAAAACTTTATTCCTTGAACCCTGAAATTAGCTCGAATTACGATAGCCGCAGGATTTTCTTCACCACCATAGAACTCGATACCCATTTTGACTCCCATCTCATTTACTGGAATTGTATACCGAAGTGACCCTAGTGCAATGTTTGTAGCCGCACTCAGTGTTAAAA
>Ga0209358_10000527_pt1 | contig 33253 bp, 44 predicted proteins | sample LauGreFa1BDMLBSN_2_FD_187574 | JGI IMG/M metagenome (GOLD analysis project Ga0209358, IMG submission 187574) | Freshwater lake microbial communities from Lake Michigan, USA - Fa13.BD.MLB.SN (SPAdes) (version 2) | ecosystem: Environmental > Aquatic > Freshwater > Lake | place: Lake Michigan, USA... | reverse complement strand
TCATTGTGTCACCCTCTTCCAATTCCACTGCCACGGGTACAGTATTGCCGATCTTGAATGTGCCTCCTGGCTGAATCACTACCTCGGTCTGCAGTTGGGTATTCGTTCCTGATCCTGCGATCTCACCCGTCAATCGGATCTCAAAGTAGTCATTCAAAGCAAGGGAAATTCCCCCTGTGATTTCTACATCCCAACCAAAGATTTGACCTGCCGAAATGAAAGGAACTAGCACACTATCATAAAGCACCTCAGATCCGTTCTTTAAAACAGAGACAGTCCACACGTTATCAGTGTACCCCTGCAATGCTTCAAAGAATATCTTGAAATTTAGGTTCAATCCTGTGCTTAGTCCTTGAGTTTTATTCCATCTGAATCTAGTTCCTGAGTTCTGAATAGTAAAGCCTGAAGCCTCCACATTTGTGAAGGAAAGCAGGTGTGAGAAAGTGGAATCTGTAGTGACCTCCTGCGTGAATAGGTTAGTAGTCTGAGAAAGTAGGGTAGTCGATTCCCTTGTGATAGTCTTCTCAGCCGTTACTAGGATCAACTTCCTGAAATAGAAGGAAGAGAATATAGGTGCATTGATTTGGAAGCCCGCCTCCTTGAAGATTCTTGTGAGGATCTCAGATACAAATACAGCAGGCTTGAAGTTGTTAATAGGGTAGGTGATTGAGTCAGTGCTGATGCCGTAATCCACCAAAGGATAGACATAATTCTGAGCCCCCTCCACCCATTCAGTCCTAGCCCATGATGCTTCAATGTTTGCCCGATTGTATGTGTGGTCATAAGAGATTAATTCAGGATCAGAGAATTTTAGATCAGCAAGGGTTTTGTCACCCAAAGAATGGAGGATGTCCCGAAGCCTTCCAAAGACATTCACCTCGTACATGATATTCCCTCCTAGGTTATTGATCTTCATCATCCTCAGAACCCCGTCAAAAATCTTGACATTATCTAGGAAGATTTGAGCCTTCGCCTGTTTGGCAGGGTTGAAGTTTGCATTGATATTCACATCCTCCACATAGTAGTCATTGCTTACCGAAATATCAAAGATGTTCCCGAATAGAACTTGGTTCTTTGAAGTGGAAGGTAGCGTGATAGTCTTTGAATAGGAAGTATTTCTCCTTTCAATGTCAGTAACATCCGCCACCGAATAGGTGAACTCTACATCAATGTTTCCTAGGGTATCTACCTCGATACCTTCTACAAATAGTCTTGCACTCATATCACCTGTCGATTGTTATCAAGCCCAAATTCAAGGTCTATTTCCAAGTTGAATAGTTTATCCGATGCTGTCTTCTTAACCTCGTAGGTGGTCGCATTTGGCTTGACAGGTATCCATGAAGGCCTGATGTAGTTATCATTCACTACATTCAAGTAGACCAAAGGTGAAGAGTATAGTTCACGAATCAATTCGCTTTGTGCATCATTCAAGTAGTCAGAGATCACCTTCCAAGATTGCGTTTCTTTGGTAAAGTAGACAGGGTTCACATTCTTTACTATCACCCCACCTGCTTCATAAATGCTTCCGTTGTAGTCTCTTTGATAGCCCTTCTTTTCAATGCTAAAAGTGGTCTTATTCACTAGGTCAAAATTGAAGAAATCAAAAGCCCCGTACTTGTTAAGGTAGGCAATTCGCATAGGATCAAACTTACCGCAAGCCTGAGTGAATAGGGTAGCGAATTTGTACCTTCTTGAAGTGCCGTTATTCCAGTTCACAAACAATTGAATCGAGGCTACACTACCGCCATAGGTCAAAGGGGTGATCTGAAAGTAATTGACATTCGGGTAGGTAGTCCCTGACTTTGCAATGTAGTAGGTTTGGGTGGTCGCATTGGTGTAGGTCACAAGCAGTTCTACATTTGTCAGGTAGCCTGTATTGATAAAGCCGAACACCTGAGCATCCGTCTCTCTTACCTTGATTGTGTCCCATGCCGTCAATGGCTTGTAGGTGGTATTGCTTACCCCGTTGTATAGGTTCACATCATCATACCAATCATCCAATTCAAGCAAAGGAAATGAAGCAGCCAAAGCATATTTGGTGGAGGATACTACCTCACTTGCTAGAACTATCACAAATTCCCCATCTACCTCATAGTACTCATAGCACTTAAGGTAAAAGCCCTTGATAATATTGGCACTATTTGAAGAAGTTGCCGTTTCATAGAATCCCTTATCATAGGAAAACTGAGTGCTGACAAATTTAGAGACATCAAACTCCACAGCATCCGAAGGATCAGCAGGGCTGTCATAGTAGGCCGTAGTTATAAGGTCATCATTTGAATCATAGACCTTGACCACATACTTAAAGCCTACCTCATTTGCATTGGTAGATACTATTGAATAGTTGATCCTATTGAAAGCAGGAAGGATGCTGATGGATGGCTGTGTGAGAGTTATCATTTACTTACTTTTAGAATGAGTGTATCTTGACCTAGTGTGCGAAGGTCTACTTGAAAATCGGGTGTTGCTTCATCTATGGATTTCTTGATGAACTGCCTGCCTTCAATACCATACTTCTTGATATAGTAGGCTAGTCTTTTGGCTGAAGAAGAAATCTGAGGAAGTACCTGTCTACCTTCTATCAAGTTAGTAGCATCTATCTCCATGTTCTTTCTTTGCATCCAGCCCTGTAACTGCTGCAAGGCTTCAGGTGGCATTCCGTAGGTCTTAAATTGATAGAATTTACCTTCTGCATTTGGGTAGGTCTTCCGCCTGTTTTGGATACCCCTCACGCCCTTATCTATGTAGTCGGCATAGTCAACTCCTACTTTGATTTCAAGCCTGTAGCCTGTCTTAGTTTCGCTTACACCAAGCACAGAATAGGAGGATGCAAGTTGACCACTATCAGCAGGAGAATTCTTTGCAAGGTTGGAAACTAGTTTGATTCCTAGTTTCTCCATAGCAGTCTTGACATTGGTTACAAGGATATCATCAACAGCAGCAATGTATTCACCGCCTGAAAGTTTCCTTCCTCCTATGTTTAGATTCGCTACTTGAGCCTTGCTTGCAACTGCCATTTCTTGTACTGATTTTCTTTGTCCTTGTTATAATCCTTTAAGTATGCCAATGTATTCAGGTACTCTACTACACTCAATTCAAAGGCTGCGTTTACGCTAATGTTTTGGAAGTCTGCAACCTGCTTAGTGCTGTATACCCACCCCCACCTTGCCATAAATCCACTGCCCTCTTCGCCAGATCCTGATTCATTACTGAGGAGATTATGGTATCGGCTATTAATTCGTTGAATAATTGACAAAAAAAAAGCATACACCCGTACACATCTAGGAATTTTGCATCTAGCAATTCATCCGCTACCACATCGTGAGGGATCTTCCCATAGGGCTGATATCTCTTCCCGTCCATAGGTAGAAAGAAGCAGGCTGCAATCTTATTGAGTTGCATGATCTCCCCGGAGAAAGCCAGGATATCTATGTACTGACCTGCCGTGATTTCATTCAATTCATGCACAAACTTGTACCGCTTACCCCCTACCTGCAAGAAGTCCACAGGCTTAGTCTCAGGGATGTTATCAAAGAAAGATAACTTCTCCCCGTATTCGGTGATTAGGTCCCGATACTTGAAAGTATCATAGTACGATTCAGGCTTACCCTCCACAATGGAAAGCATTTTCTGCTGCTTCTCAATGATGTTAAGATTCGCATTGATCTCAATATCGTAGAGGCTGATGAATTGGCCGACAGTTAATTTATCCCACATGACTAGAAATATATTTATTTGGTTTTGTGTATTTATCTGAAGGAGTACTTCCCTAGGTGGCTGTTAGTGATCTTATTCACTACCGAATACCTGAGTGCGTCCAAAGCGTGATTGAAATTGTCTACAGGCTTATTCGTGATCTGCCCGTTTTTATCTTCTATATACTTGTAGTTCCTTAGTTCCTTGATCATGTTGAAACTCCCTTCCATTACATGAAGCCTGTGCCTCCTGATCGTGTCTATCCCTAGATTGATTGACCCCTTTATGGTGGGCTTTACATTCCACCCCATTCGGTAGATCTCTTCTATTGACTTAGGCTCTGATGAATCGGCAAAGATCTCTGTGGCCCTGTCAAGTCCTAGCACCTTCATCTCATTTGCTATGTCCTGATTGGTCATGCCTGTTCTGTAGATCAGTTCTTCCGTGTACATATCATCCCCAAGCAGGTAGGTTCTGACTAGGGAAGTAGGATCATTTGAGAATCCAAAGTCAAGCCCATAGGAAACTAGTTTTGCCTCCTTGGGAATCTCCTTGCAAGTTTGGAAGGTGTACACCAATGACCTGCTTTGCCCCCTTTCACCAAGCCCGTAGACCCTCCAATAGTTCTCATCTATCTCCTTGAGTCTTTCGATCTCTTGCTTGATTACATCCCCTAGGAAGGGGTTATCCTTGTAGGTGGTTTGATAGAATTCTACATCCGATCTATTCAGCACCTGATCATAAATCCAATGAAATTCTTCAGATGGGTTGTAGTCAAGGATCACTTTCTCATTTGTACGGAAAAGCAACTGCTGCCAATCTTCAAAGGTCAACTCGTTTGCCTCATTTGCAAAAAGGAGATCTCGCTTTCTGCCCCTGATCTTTTGAGGCATGTCAAGGGATATGAACTCAATCACATTGCCATTAAGCCTGTATTCATTTGCTGTCTTGCTGTGTTGATCCTCGTAGTAAAGATCAAAGTCCTTGAGGATTTGAAAGAAGTCTCGCAATACCGTACCCCTCAAGGCGGGGAATGACTTTCTACAGATCGTTATGATCTTCCCTTGATTCTTTTGGCAAAATGAAAAAATGACCCACAATAAAATATTGTAGGTCTTTCCTGATCGAGTGCCACCTTGCTGAACTACTATTTTAGTTTTGCTTTCCTCAAGGTGGCGAAATACTTTATTTGTTTTCAGTTTCGCTATCACCATCTACTATGGTTACTTCAAATAATTTTTGTCCGTTCAGGCCTGTGACTTCCTGCCTTTCAATATACCCCCTAGACTTTCCTTGAGTTTTCAAAAAAAAGATAATAGCAGTGGTATCACCGCTATCAATCTTCTGATCTAGTTTACTTTCAACAAAATCAAGCCTTGTATTCCTACCTTCTACTACAGCCTGTTCTAAGGCCTCCTGTTCAATCCATTTGTAAAGGGTTACCCTATCTACACCTAGTGCTTTTGAAGCCAAGGAAAGGTTGCCAAATGCTTTTATAATTGCTTTTTCAATTACAGATCTATCAGGCTTTTTCATAATGTTGACTTTTGTTTATTTTATCAAATTCAAAAATTCATTTCTAGCCTTTTGATCCGTTTTAAAAACTCCAATCATTTTGCTAGTCTGTGTCCATGTATCGTGCTTCTTTACCCCTCTCATGCACATGCAAAGGTGTTGAGCCTTCAAGGTTACAGCGACACCTTTTGGATTAAGTTCCTCGTGAATCTTATTAGCAATTTGGGTAGTGATCCTTTCTTGATTTTGAAACCTATTTGCGTAAAGGTCTACAGTCCTTGCTAACTTTGAAAGTCCTACTATTTTTCCATTTGGAATATAGGCTACATTTGCTGTGCCAAAGAAAGGGGCTACATGATGCTCACATAACGAATAAAAAGGAATGTTAGTTTGAATGATCATTTCATCTGTCCCTTCAGCATCAAAGGTTGTAAAGTTAAATTCCTTTGGCTCTAAGAATTCTTTTAAAAATTTTATATACCTCTTAGGAGTTTCTTTTAATCCTTCTCTGTTTGGATCTTCTCCTAAGTATTGAAGAATCCGCACAAAGTTATCTTCTACATTTTCATCTTTTTTCTCCCAAGGAAATACAAGCCACTTATCTTTAAACTCTTCTTCTGTTTGCTTATCAAACAGCCCGATAAATGGTTTGTTGTATGCTAGGTATTTAACCCTTGTAGATCCGCTGTCAATAAGGTCATCGATAATTACATCAGCCTCTTCAGGAGTATCTACAGGGTTAAGCATTGCGGCAATTGGTTGACCTCCTCTTGGAACTCCGAAGTATTTTAAATTCTTATCTAATTTACTGACCCTTTCTTTTACTTCTGCCCAAGTTATAAAACGTTCCATATTTTATGATTCTGTAGTGATAGTTTCCATTTTCCATTATTGATACATAAATCAATACAATGGATTAAATTCTCTGAGTTAATAGTAAATCCATCTGAGTGCGGACTTAGCCAATAGTGTTGAGCAGTTACGCTAGGGTTGGGTACTTCCTGACCTTTGTGTCTTACATATCTTAATTCTGATACTCCATTTGGAAAGTTCTTTTTCACTACATGCTCTGCTACCTTTGGAGATACACAAATAAAATCAATGTGGTCTACACAAGGATGAAGTCCACTTGTTTCAATAGCCTGAAAATAACCTTCATTCTTGAAATATAAAGTTATCTCATTTGTAAGTTGATCCAATGGCTCACCTCCTGTCCAGGTAATTTCTTTGCATTGAGGAGCATTTATTTTTAACCACTTTAAAATATCTTCAATTGACATTTCTTTTCCGCTTTCAAACTCAGTATCACATTTAATACCTAATGAGTAACAAGCATTCTTTGCCTTGCATCCTGTGGTTCTAATAAAGACAGTAGGAGTTCCGATTCTAGCACCTTCACCCTGTAGCGAATAAAATATTTCAGCGATTTTCAATTTCATAAATTACGTTTGATGATTTTGTTTCTCTTAATTCAATTTTGTAAATAGGAAGGCTTGTTTCATTTTTAATTCTAGTTAATAACCAAATAGCCATATTTTCTGCAGAGGTTACAAAAGGGAGTTTCAAATAGGGCTCATTTGCTAGATCTAGTACCTCACACAAAGGATCTTTCTCATAAAGAAGAAACCAATGACAATGCTCTTTGATAATTGGCTCAACCATTTTATCTAGATCTGAAAACAAGCAAGTGATACCACCTTCATTCATTGAATTAAAATTAAAATAACAAATCACGTCATAAGTATGGCCGTGAATCCTTCCACATTTTTCACCTCCAGCAGGATTTCTATGTGCTGCATAAAAGTGATAATTCTTTTGTATGATCATATCCATCCTTTTTGTCTTGCCTCGTAAAATCCTTTTACTCTTAGTTCAGTTGCAGGATTGTTATTTACTCCTCTTCCCCATTCATTTAGTGTCATATCTCCATTGTAATCAGTTAAAGTATCCTGAATTACAACTTCAAGACATCCTAAGTCTTTTGCCATCTTCCAGGTCTCTGCTTTATTTAAATACATTAAAGGAGTGTGAACTCTTACATCATCTATTCCTAGACCTAGACTCAATGTTAATTGCATTGCATCTATTGTATTTCTTCTACAATCTGGATATCCTGAATAATCTGTTTGACAAACCCCTGTTACAATATCTTTTGCCCCTATCTCAGCAGCGTAAGATCCTGCAATTGTTAGAAACAAGATATTTCTACCCGAAGTAAAAGAAGCAGGAAGATCAGGGTTTATTTCACTTTTTTTATTGTGATTAGTTTTATCTATCAAACTGCTTTTTGCAAGTAAATTTTTTACATCAAAAATCTTATATGGTACTCCTGCATCTTGAGTTATTTTTTTTGCTTGGTTTAATTCTTGAACATGCATCTGTCCATAGTCAAAGCCAATAGCAAAAACTTCTTTAAATTTTTCTTTTGCCCAATAAAGGCAAGTGGTTGAGTCTTGACCTCCACTTAATAGAATAACTGCTTTCATATTTTTTTATAAATTTTGTTCTGCGTATTTTGAAAATTTTATCCATTCGATAAAATTAAACATATTCATAGCCTGTAAATCAATTTTTTTTGTATTGGCTGGCTTATTAATATTCTTTAGATTATCACCTGTAAAATAATAAAGCCCTGTACTTCCAAATCTAGCAGATAACCAGTTTGTGCTATCTACTGAATAAAACTTATATTTTTTTAATCCATTAAGATTAGTAAATCCTAAGCCATGAACTTTAGTTTTATATTCTCTTGCTATTTTTAATAAAGGTAAAAATATATCATATTCACTTTTTTTTATTTCTCTTGTAACTATACCCCCTATTGCTATATATTCATATTCATCACACATTTTCTTCCAATAGTTTAAACCTCTACTTTTATGCCACACAGGTATACATTTTCTACCTGCAGTATTTTCTAAAATATCCCTAAGTCTTTCTACTTCTTTAATACCAACAATTGGATCTATATCTAATTCAAAAAAAAGTTTTATATTATTTTGCTTTATAAAATTACCATAACTAATAACATATTGCTCCCAATTAATACTTTTTCCTTTTTTATTATTTAAAAATGTAAATGCACCACTATCTAAAATATGTCGATCTTGAGTAACATAGTTACCATACTTGCCATTCTTATGTTCCCAAAAAGAAGATAGTAAATAAATATCTTGAGTAGGTTTTTGCCAATCTTTCTCTATAGTTTTAAATCCCGCCAAATAAACTATCATAAATTAAGCAATTTAAAAACAATCTGTTCTTTAGATCCTATATGATTTGAAAATGCTTGTATCACAAGTTCGTATTCTTCATCAGTGTATTCAAGTATAATTTTATTTTTTTGTTCTTTTTGGCTGTTATCTTCTTCAAAGAAGTCATCTAGATTAATATCTTTTCCATCATAAACAATAGGAAGTGATAAACCCCATTCTTCGAGTAGATGCTCTTCCCATTCATTTGCTAACATTTCCCAATCCCATTCACCAAAGCCTACATTGTCTTTGATAATGAATTGCTTTTGCTCATCTTCGGTAAGGCTGTCAGCCATAATGATAGGAACTTCTTTAAGCCCTGCTTCTTTACAGGCTTTAAGTCTCATGTTGCCACCTAGAACTATCATGTCTAAGTTTACCACAATCGGCCTGATCTCAAGCATCTTTGGGAACTCCTGAATAGATCGAACCAATTTACCGAATTTTTCATCCTTAATTACCCTTGGATTATTAGGATTCATTTTTATTTCTGATATTTTTACCTTTTGTGTTTTCATTTTTTTTAAAATAAAAAGGAGGGATTTGTCCCTCCTAATTTAGTTAATTCTCTACCTCCTCTTCCCAATCCTGATTGAGATGTTCAATCAACTCGTCATAGGAATCGAAGAAAACTTCTTCATCAGTATGCCTATCAAAGCCAATAAATTCGACATCCTGACCTAACATACTTGCAATCTGAATCCCGTTTTCCAATGCTAGGTAAACGTATCCGCTGTAGGGATTAAATCCCTCCTCCATTATTTCTTCGCCTGCGCAGTGATTTGCGTATGCCATCCAAACTTTTGATTTTCCTTTTGCTTCTAGGTAAGCGAATGATGTGTTTTGCATGGGTTTGTTTGTTTTGTTTCTGTAAATATCTAAGGAATAAATAACAAAAACAACAGGCAAAAGATTTTTTTTTAATTTTCTTCTGTAGCCTCTACCGCTGCCACAGGTTCTGCTAACTTCTCAGTCAAGGTGTTTTCGATCCCTGCCTCATCAAGTAGTTTCTTAAATAGATCTGCAAGTTGAAAGATTCCATTTGGATCTTGAAGGGAAATAGTGACCTGCTTCTCAGGGCTGTTGAAGTGTAATTCAAATGATGCCATCTTTTTTTTTGTTTATTGGTTTAAAATTGATTTGTATTTTTTAGTCCATCCATTTGCCATGAGTTCTTAGATGCCAAAAGCGGTGCTTCAGAACTTCAAGGATCAAGGTAGAAAAGGAGTCTGCTTCATACTCACCTTCCTGTACTATTAACCTGAACTTTGCCATAATTAAAAAGGTAAATCCCCGACAGGTCCAGGAGTAAAAGCGTTTGCCTTTGGGATAGCCTCATCCTTCTTGTATTCATTCAATGTGATTGCTACATCTTTGCCGTACTCATTTGGAGCATCGTAGATATTTACGTTTACATTCACATACTTCTTGCCGTTGTAGGTGTATGCATGGGCTTCTGCATCACTTATGCAGATTGCTGCTGTTAGCCAGGAGGCACTTCTCTTTTTCCCGTTTCCGAGTCTTACTTTTGGTTTGTTGTCCATGTGTATTTTATTTGGTTTTTCTTCTTCTTTTGATCGGCTTGTTTTCGATCACAGGCTCTTCAATCATATCAGGCACTACCTCCTCCTGAATATCATCATGCTTGTACCAGGTGGTGTGAGTCTCATTAGTAAACCATCCATAAAGGTACTGCACTAGTTCTGCTCTACAAGAACTGCACCAATGGGAAAATTGATGCTTCTCATTTACATACTTGGTGTAGAGATATATCAATTCAGTATATACTTCTTTACTGTAGTTACGAATGAAAGCGTGTTTCTTGTAGCATTCGTAAAGTTCAAAGTGCTTTTTAAATAGTTCTAAATCTTCAGGTGTCATAACTCAAATTTATTGGTGAAATAATCCTCGATAAGTAGGTACACAAATGGAGTGCAACTACCTATAAATATCGCATTTAGCAAATCCGTTTTTAAGATTAGAAAGAACAGGCTGATCCAAAATGACATACAGAAAGAACAGGAGAAAGGCTTGACCAAATTCCTGCCTGTGATATTCTTGAATACCCTAGGGATATTTAATATGTAGAAGTAGATCAGGGTGATCCCCACCGATCCTAGTATACCAATTGCTGCAGTATGCATTTTCTTATGTTTTTAATTGTGATAAATATGGATGTGTGAGGAATGCCTGTCTGCTTGCTTACCTTTCTGACTGATCCTAGTTCAATGTACATCTTCAAGATCTCTTGATCATACCAATACAGGGAAGGGATGATCTTTGAAATGCTATTCGCTACCTCTTGACTGTTATCAATCTCTTCCTCTTCCTTGACAAACTTCATGACATCCTCCACAGGTACTAGGGCTGCATACATCCTGCCGAATTTGCCATATTTACTATTGGTTTGATTGCAGCATATTCTGACTATCCAAAATTTGAAAACCTGCTTTCCTTTGCTTTGCAGTTCACCTAGTTTGATACTATCATATTCTAGTACTATGACTGCTACTTCCTGCCTCAAATCTTCCCATAAGTCCTTACCTATGTTCTTGAATACATATTCGAATTCCTTGTCATATATCCATTCAATCGCCTTCATTTGAACCTGATCACTTCGCCTGTAGGCTGCCCTGAATAATCACAAAGCCATCCGTTCCATTCAAACCTGACTTCTATTTCTTTGCCTCTATGGGGTGCTGAAATAAGCCTTATCTGATGCTGTACTATTTCGATAGTTTGGAAAAGTCCTTTGCCCTTGTTGATCCATTGTGACCATTCCCCGCTCGAATTCTTAAATCTGATTTCGAGTGAGTAGTCAGGCTTGGATGCAGGGAGCATTCTAGGCATCTTTCCTTTTCTCTTTGATCACTACTTCAAGACCGATAGCCTCACAGATCATTCTAAGATTGAACAGGCTGATAGACTCCCACCCATTCTCTACCTGATTGATAGGTGCATGGGATAGGCCTAATTTCTTGCATAGTTCTAATTGCGTGAATCCGCTTTTCTTTCTTGCTTGTCTTATTAATCTTCCTTCTTCTAGGCTCATTTGCTTTGTGTTTTGTCAAATATAAAAAATAAATTAATATCCAATCAATACAGGTGAATTTGTTTAAAAAGGTAGCAGTTTATAGATACCCATCTGTATAAATTCTTGACCCTTCTTTACCAAGCATTTGCGGATGTTAAGTTCAAATACATTCTTGTCATTAAAGCCGTACTTCTTTTGTGCTATGTCCATAAGCAACTTGACAGGATTATCTAGGTCTGAGGCTCGATTGCTGAACCCAAAAAAGAATTCTACCCGAAGCATTTCTTCCGTGTCTATCTTAGCCTTGGGCATCATCAAAAGCATTGCCTTTTCATAGTCCTTGTAGATAGGTGTCTTGAATCGCTTCCCCTGCCAGGCTTGGTTTACGCTTAAAGGCTTCTCATTGATCTTGAATTGAATCATTTGCAGGCCTTGTAGATGAAGTCCATGCCGATAGTATACAAGGCTACTAGGATAACAAACAGGAATAGGTTTGAGATGTTCACCTGCATCAAACCAAAGATAGCAAGTAAGGTAGATGAAGTACTAAATAGGTCTGCTTTTTTCATATCAATTTATCTAGGTTTCTTTTTTCTTGGATTGACTGAAGGATAAACATCTTCCAAATCCTGTTCTTTGCTTTTGCTGATACAGATGATTCATCTATCCATTTAGAATTTATTCTCATTTCTCTCCTTACATCTGATTCAATCTGATCTACAGGAAACTTCCAGGGTTTTAAAATTCCTTTCTCTTGGAATTTGTTAAACCAATTGATGCCCCATTCTGCTAGATCCTTGCAGTGACCTGTCTCTTTTGCATATTCGTAGTTATCTCTAAAGATCTGCTTACCTATCTCTATCCAATAGGCTATTTCCTCATCTGTCGCCTCTTTCTCTTTATTATTTGCCGCCTGAACTTCCTGAACTATTTGGCTTTGGTGGTGCTGATAGTACTGTGATATCCATCCATTCACGGTCTTCTCATTTACATGATAAAAATCCCCATATTGACCTCGAAGCCCTGCGTGTAGAATGTAGTCTACCCTTGTTTCTGTCATCCATCCAAAGGAAGAGAATAACTTATTTAAACAATCAAGTAACTGCTCTGCTTCCTCAATCTTATATTCTTTGAACTGCTTTAATCCACAGACAAATTCCATCTTTTCTAGGTGTGTTAAAATTGTCTTTTTCATTGATCCTTATTTTTTTCTTTTTCCAATTCCTTTTCAAGTAGCAGAGAAAAAACATTACCTGATTTTTTCTCCTGCTTATGGTGGAAACTTCTCTGCTGAACTTTAAATCTGCTTGAATTATTTTTTACAAACAAGATAAAACTATTTTTTAAATGCTTTTCACTTTCAAATTTTTGATCATCATGAGTAATACTCCATTCCTTATACAACTTCTGAACCTGATCATCACTTAGATCGTAGATGTGCATCATCTCTTCAAAAAGAGTTTTACCACCTAGCCTCCTAGTAGTAAAAATAGAAATAGAAGATATTTCATTTACATTACCATTTACATTTACATTACCATTTACATTTACAGCCAGGTTTGCTACATCATTTGTAGCATTGCTAGGATTTGCTAGGTTTTGCTTAGCATTGCTAGCCTTTGCTACACCACCCTTTCTACCTGCCTCCGCTCTTTGCTGCTTCTTTTCATCCCACATCTTCAAGTCTCTTTTCAGTTGAGTCTTAATGGGTAAGAATGCCACCTTTAAAAGAAGGTCTTCTGTGATAGGGTTTTCATCATTCACATAAGAAAAAATGTGTTTGATTAATCGGCCTGCATCTTGATCTGATAATTCATCAAAGACTTCTCTTTGATCCGTGTAGAGTACAAAGGATTTTTTTCCTTCCATGATTGAAAATAAAAAAGCCCAACAGGTGGTAGACTGTCGGGCCAGGTTGAAGTTAACCTATGGAATCATTCTTGCTACCACACAGGAATGATTCGATTTTCAAAGATAACAATTCTTTTCAATTATCCTACTAAGTAGCGTTTTTTTAATTGCTGATAGACTGAAGTATAGGAAACCCCTAATTCTATTGCGATTGCCTTGGTTGACCATCTATCTTTCCAAAGGTCAATCATCTTATCAATCTTCTCTTCACTTATTTTTTTGGCCATGATTCATGCTGTATTTAGCGATCCGTTTGTCATTGATTTCTACCATCTCTGTAGTGATGTTCATTCCCTGCTCTTTCAAGTTGGAGATCCTAGCAGATAGGCGAAAGCAGCCGAACATATTCAAGGCATCTAGGGCTGTAATGGAATGGCCATTCAATAGCCATCCCTTAATCAGTGCGTTTTGAGATTCAGGTTTCATAGTGAGCAGATTAATTTTTTAGCAGCATTTAGATGTGAATTGAATTCCTCTTCTGTGATCTCTTCTAGGTTATCAGCCTTCAAGATGTAGGTCACATACCTGATGTGTTCTACCTTGATAGATGGCCACAATTCTAGGGCTACCATGTTGTCAAGTTTATCCGTAAAGTAGTTCACTGCTATCACTGCCGAATCTGAAAGCAGTTTGTAGTGATAGTACTTATTGATGGTAAAGTACTTTGGGATAGAGACTTCGCTTTCTACTTCCTGAGTCTGCGTGATTTTGATTTTGAAATTTTCCATAGGTGTGATTGATTAGAGTTTCATGCCTAGCATATAGCCTAGGGCAAAAATGGGAGATAGGGCAATAATGAAGTAAAGGATTTTGCCTATAATTTGAATTGCTTTTTTCATGGCGATTTTGTTTTGTTTTCGAAATATCTAAACTTTAAATTAAAAAACAAAGGTTAAATCATTTTTTTAATTAGATTTTTTTCAGTAGCCTCTTTGATCAGTACCTGAATCCTGTTGTAGGGTAAGCAAATATCTTCTGCTATCTCTGATGCATTGTATCCCCAGGAGGCTAGGGTGATCACTCTATTCACCTGTTCCTTTGGCATTGATTCCACTAGGTTAGTACTTGACATCTTCCTAGGTTGCTTCTCATGCACCTTAAGGATAGAGTAAAGGATGTAGGCTACTTGACTATGCTTCATGCCCATAGCCTCTGCCACCTTTGCCTTGGTGTATCCGTTAAGATACAGGTCAAGTACTGTCTCTTTTACCTCTTGGAATTTTGCAGCAGCCATAGTCTTTCAAAGGTTTCATTGAAGGATAGTTTTTCTGTTTGGTAGGTAGACTTCACCCCCTTTGGGGCTAGGTCTCCAGGTCTCTTTATTTCGTTTCCTAGGTATCTCATTTGATCTGTAAGTTGAAATTTTCTACAAGCCTTGCACCTGTGATATTCTCACCTCTTTTGATGGCTTCCTTAATTGCTACCTTGTCAGCAGTTACTACATTTTTAACATTCTGAAAAGCATTTGGTAGGGCTTCTACTAGATCCACCTCCACCGCTTCCGATCTTCTCAAAGCCAACTTGAATATTGGTGATTCTACCTTCTCAATTCCGCTTACTAGCATGGCCTTCTTGACTGATTCTTTCAGCCATTCAATTTTTTTTTCTCTGCTATCTTTCATTGATTTGAGTCGCTTGATCTCCTGATCTATGGCATCTGATTCTGCTTGATAGTTGGCTATCACTTTAGCATAGTTCACAGCCTTTGCTTGGAGTTGATCCTGATTAATGATTAGGGCTTTTTCTAGTTCTGCTGTCAGTTCTTCCGTTTCAAGAAGCACAGCCAAATACTGCGCCTCCTGTGTTATCTCGTATAGGTTCATATCAATCCGTCAAGGGTATCTTGTTGATCTTGATTAAATGTGTACTTGCTCATGGCTTCCTTTGCCTGCTTCTTTTGTGCATCTGTGCCATTCAAGTATCTAACTATATAGGCAAACTGCTCTTCTGTAGGCGCTACCTTAGTAGGTGCTTTTGGCTGATGGTCATTTGTCGCATCAGGATCTTTGGTATCGTCAATCAGAAAGAGACCATTCAAAGCATACTTCCTAGCATAGGATGAAGATGAACCGAATGACTGAGCAATGTCCATCCCTTTGCGATTGATGTCTATCCCTGCCTGAGCAGTTACTGTTCTGCCTTCCATGTCCTTCTGAATAGAAGCAGTAGCCTCTATAAAGGTAATCCCTTCGACCTCTTTAACTTCATCATGAATGGTCAAGGTGCATTCATACTTTGCTAGTAAAGGCTTCACCGCTTCTAGGATATCCTCCACAGATCTATACTTGTACTTCCCGAAGGAATTGAATTGATTCTTAGGTGCTTTCAATTCGGTCTGAATCTTAATTAGTTCTTTCATTTTGTTTGTATTTATTTGGTTAATAATTTCTTTCAATTTCTAGTTCTACTGCCATCAGTATAGATCGGGTAGGTATAACATTTGCCTCATCATAACATGAAAGGCTAGATGTGTAATCTATGGTGACCTCCATCTCACCGTAAGCAGGAGCAAATTCACTTTCCTCCTCATAGGTGTGATCAATTGAGTAGTCTCCTATCCAGATGTAGTCCTTGCCTTCGTAGGTAAAAATGATTTCTTGATCGTAGTAATTTTCTGAATTGTATTTCATGTCTTTTAGGGGTTTTGTTAAAATCAATACCTAAATATCGAAGGAAAAAATTAGAATCCAAAACATTAGTGAAAATATTTTAAACAAATTCTCACATTTTTTAAAAAAGTCGATTTTTAGCCGTATCAATGCGGAAAATTTCTTATGGAAGAAAGGCAAATCATTAACCCCTTCGGTTACGGGAATGCATCTAGGGTAATAGATGAGAACAGAAAGCCTGCAGATTGGTGGACTGAATTCTTGGAGATTAATCTTGAAGTAGTAGAGAATGAATTCTATGTCCTTTTCCGAAATGGATCACTAGTCAAGAAGGGCAGATCAAAGTTTCGATCATCGCAGTACCTACTAGGGGATCGGTTTAAATCATTCAGGCAAACTTATGAAAGGCTTTAAAGAATTTTTAATTGTAGTAGGTGGTGCTATCCTATTTGCCATCCTAGTTATTTCACTCTATACTTATTGTCTATGAACTTTCAAGATGAAGTCTACAAAGTGCTTTCAGAGATAACAGAAATGCTGATTGCTAAAAATCAGAAGTACGGGAACTCAGCCATTGAACCTCTAGGTATCTTCTCTGACCTTTCCCCTGAAGAAGGGCTGAAGGTTAGGATAGATGACAAACTGAAGAGAATCAAGAATGGCTCACTAGATCGGGATGATGAAGATGTGATCAATGACCTGATAGGATACCTAGTGATCCTGAAGATTCTACAAAAAGAGGAGAAGGCAAAGTACGATCAAAAAAAAGCAAGGCAGAAGGAACTTCTGAATAAGATCATGAATGATGAAGGTAGAAAGTGGTTCTATGATGACATTCACCTTGATGGGATTTGATACCCTATAAGGTATAAAAATACAGGCTTCATTTAGACCTGTACCCTATCGGGTATTCTAGTAAAAATTCATGCATCTATTCGGAAGTTACCCGAATAACAAGGGTAAATTTTACAACTTTTTACCCTCGTTAATCTTCCTCATCTTCTAAGTGGAGGATCTCATCCCGTATCCTTTGGTATTCACCCCTGATCAAAACAGAAGTTTTGTCATAGAAGTACATGACCTGGATATCGTGAACTAATTCCTGCACATAGGCAATGTCATCAAGCCTTACCATCCGCCTAACAAATTCATGCTTGACATCAAGGCCTAACTCCTTCCAATCCATAGTGCTACCCGACAGCATTACATCAATCTCAAGCCACATTAGAATAGTTTTTTAGATACACCTACATGATGAACACCATCCATAGGGCTGTACTGATATTCAAAAAGATATTTGTTGTCCAAATAGGAAACTTTTGCACTCGGTTTTAACATGGAATTAACTCCTGCGCCTAGATATATCCCTTTGCTCTTCTTTATTATTGTTTCCGTTTTTGTTTCCGTGATTGTGTTAGTCACCACAGGTAAAGTGTAATCATTCACAGCAGTCATTTTAAGGACTTCTCCAAGGACTTCTCCGCTCACCTTAGTACTTCCATAGTCAAAAGGGAAAGTAGTCTCAAAAGCCTTTATTTTAGGCTTAAAATCAATGAGGATTGTATCCCTTAAAACTTGGGTTTTAATCCTAGTCTTTGGGATGTAGATCGTATCTGTGGAGGCCACATAGATCGTATCACTTTCTTTCTTGATTTCGGTCTTGTAGACTGTCTCAATCTCCTTCTTTGGGAATAGGATAATAGCCACAATTGCACCGATCAAAAAAGAGACTGCTGCTATCTTGGTCTTCTCGCTGTCTATCATAATGGAAACTTGTGTGAGTCTACTAAAATTTCGTAATTCTCTGAGCCTTCCCTGACCAATCTTCTGCCGTGAAGGGTAAGGATTCGACCACCTACAGGCTTGACAGGTGCGCCTCTTTCAACGTGCCACCCATGTGAGCCATCCCCGTATTCTTCTTTGTACGATCCTGTGATAGCAAGGTGAATCTGCTTCTGCTGTAATTCATAAACCCTTTTCCCTTGGTTATAGTGTAGGCAGTCCCTTACATCGTTTCTACTAGCGTTTTCATGAATGTGACCCATCACAAAGACATCCATATTTTCATAGGTCTCCAAGGCTCGTGTCAAATTGATAGCACCCTTGGTGACTATTCCACCTCCACCTGATCCATGAAAGTACTTCAGGTTCTTAGTCATGAAAGTATTTGATTTCACCTCATATTTAAGAACCATCCAACCCCCGTAGCCACCAGTGTAGACATTGCTTTTATTCTTGTAGTTGAATAGGTCTACAAATCTTTGAAGGATGTCAGTCTCCTGGTACTTGATAATCGCAGTCTCATGGTTGCCGTATCCGATCACAGTCAAGATAGATGCATAAGGTGACCACCATTCCACAGCAGTTTCTACTATGCTATCCAAGTACTTGGCATTGTTATGCTCAGGAAGGATGTCGCTTTTGTTTCCCCTACGATCTCCACGCCCCTGCATTAAACAGTACATATCCCCGTTTATGAATACAGGTATCTGATTTTCAAGGCAGTAGTCAAGGTGTCTTTTGAGCATCACCCTGTCGCATTTAGGATTGTCCCAATGGATATCCGAAAGAAGGGCTACTCGGTTTTCCTCTTTGCTTAGTGAAAGGGAATGCACATTCCGTGCGATCTTATGTAGTTCCATGTAGATGGATTTGGTTGCAGTTATTTCACAAACTTTTCAAACCTGCTCAAGATAGTATCAGGGCTGAAGATTAAAACTAGGCCTATACCGATCCCGAAGGAAGCATCAGACCAAGATAAGCCCTTCACAAAAACGGAAGCAATAGAAGCAGCAATCAGGATGATTCCTAGGCTTGTAGTCTTCCATTCTTTCACGTTCTTTATCTTCATTGATCTAGGTCGATATTCTCTTCAAAGAGAAGGTCTGTCAGTTTATTTTTACAGGCATCTAGTACCTCAAATTCATCATGATTGTAGTCATCATATTTGAGCCTATGCCGTAGGTATTCACGCATCTCCCAAAGTACTGACTTCATCTTTGCTCCATTCACAGCATTTGTGAACTCGTGATTCTCTTCAGGTAGATTGAATTCTAGTTTTGCCTTCATACTATACCCCGATATTCTGCCTTTGCATCAAAACAAGGGCAGGCTTTATTTACGTTTGGAAAGTCTCTATGTCCCTGGATAATCAGGCACTTGTTTTCACTCCATTCAAGCACCTCATTTATGCACTTCAAAATCGCTTCTTTTTGCACAGCAGTTCTATTGTCTAAGGGCTTGCCCTGCTTATCTACCCCACCAATGTAGGAGATGTGAATGCTTTCCTTATTAAAGCCCTTTACCCCGTTTGCTACCCCGTTAAAATCAAGAAGCCTGTGGATCGTGCCATTTGCCTCTATCAGCAAGTGATATCCTGGTGACTTCCATTTTAGCGAATCCTTCCAATATCTTTGGATAGCCATCACAGTAGCATTCTGTGGGGTTGCTGTGCAGTGAATCGCTATATATTTAATAGGCCTTTTCATCTGCCTTGACCTCTGTATTTTTTAGGTTTATTCAATGCCTTTGAGTAGGCCTTCTTTGCCTTTCCGTTTCTTCTCTTCCCGAATGATGATGCCTTCTGAACACTATTTCCCTTCTTCATCTTTCTTTCTATTTTCAAAGATTGCCTTTTCGTTCTTGATTTTGAATACTAGCCACACGATTGACAGCAGAGAGATGATGATGGTCAAGAATATATTGACATTCATCAAGTCAACAGCCTGGAAGATGTTGGCAATGATTGCTACTAGTGTAGAGGGAAGTCCTATTTCATCCTTTTGGAAGATGTTCATTTGAGTTAAGTTGTAGGAATTGCACAAAGGTTCAAAGGGACAGGGCTGCTGATTTCTATATCGATAGAAACACCTGCTGTAAAGTCATCAAATCGCTCCTGGAAAAATTCCATGTTTGCGTTTGTCGAAGGGTTGAAGGAATAGGCTGTATCTAGTTTTAATTTGGCTAGTACATCCAAAGCCACAAGCATCTGATCCGATTGAACCTGTAGCCTGTTTGATTTGTCTTCAGTTAGCAAGTCAGCAAATAGAAGAACTGCCCTGTATCTAACTACAGAAGTAGCATACTGAGAAGGTCTGATCACAGTCCAAAGGACAGGGTATTGAATCTCTCCGCCATTATCTACATAGTCATAGATATCACCTTCCCCGAAGGTTCGGATCATTGGATGGGCTTCCTGGATTGCTTTTAACTTTGCTACTAGTTCTGATAGAGTCATCTTGTTTGCTTAGAAATTCCTTGAGTTTTTTTTCGTTCTTGGAATAGGCCATTTTTAGAAAGGTTTTTTGTATCGGTTGCCTTGGTATCTTTCGCTGTATGGTCGCGGATCTTCATAGTCACCACGTCCTAGATTGATTGCTACCTTGTACTGATTGCTCACAGGCTGGATAGTAGTCACATCGCTACCTGGATTCAAGTACTCAGGGTACAAAGTGCTGTTTGCACATAGATAATTGATAGTCCTTTCTGCATACCACTCAGCATATCCTTTGTAGTACTGAGAAATGGACATCAATTCTGCGAATGTAGGCTCTTCAATGTTCTCACTTTTCCGCTTCACTACCCCTTTATTCACAAACTTGTACTGCAAAGCCATAGGCAATTCACCTAGTACATAGTTGAAAAGTGTATCGGTAATGTAGGAATCAAGCAAAGTTTTGTAGACAGCATTGCCTCCCTGACCTATGGTATTTGCCACAATCAAAGTCAGGATTTTATCGTACAAAGCAGTCCCTAGAATGGGATGAATGTACCTGTCCTGAGTCATCTTGATGACCTGTGTCACGTTCTTCAAGTCAATATTTGCACTTGCTACTGTGAAGTCCTTAAAGGACTGCTCCGAAATCATTAGAACATTTGCACTCATCTTGATGTCTTTTCAATTACTACGTTTCTTTTCCATTCGTGACGGCAATAAGGAGTCACAATGTTTGTACCTGGTCTTCTATACCATCCACCACAAAGTTGAAATACAGAGTAACCTAACTGATTAGAAATATTTTGAATTTCTTCACGGGTAAATAATAGGCTTTTTCCTGGGCCTTCAGCATTGTACAATTTATCGCACAAAGGTCTACTCTTATTTTCAGGGTTTGTCAATGCAGGAATATTAGGTCTTAACTCATAGGAATATAGCACTCTGAACGAAGTCACAGGCTCAAGTCTTTTGATCGCTGCTTCCCCTGATCTAGTGATCTTTCTAGTCACCTGACCTACTCGGTCAATCTTCTCTTCGATCACATTGTCATCTATCAAGGTATTGATTCGACCAATCACAGAAGCCTCATCTATTCCTGTAGCCTTTGCAATATCCGGAACAGTAGCAGCAGGATTGCTTTGAATCTGCTTGATTATATTTCTCTGCACCTCATTCAAGATGTATTCTGCAAAGAGTTCTTCCTTCACAAATTCCTCCATGCTGCTAAAAAACATTTTATTTGATTCTAGGATTTTGAACCTGTCTCTGCTGAATCCTTTGCCTTCAAACTTCTTGAGGATCTCGGCATCTTTTTCAGAGATTGAGCAGTTCAAATGCTTATAATCAGCAAAGGCATCAGGCTGCCCTACAGGTGCTTCATTGATTGCTGTAGGTGTTACTATTTCTGTTCTAATTGGTAACCCAATAAGGCCACGCAATTCGTTCACATCCATTGATTCTACTACCTTGGTAGCGATCAAAGGAGAAAGGCTGTTCAGGGAATTGATGATGTCCTGAGATCCTGCTGTCTCTTTCTTTTCGATAGGAGAAAGCCCTAGTTTTTCTCTGATCTCTTCCTGCGTCATGTTAGCAGAGATAATCGCTTCGCTAAATTCAAAGTTTATAGGCTCAGTCTTTCTCAATTCAAGAAGGGCTGTCAGATCATTGAATTTATATAGGTAGTTAATAGTCTCTTCCAGGCTTCTTTGCTTGGCATTTACATAGGTGTTCTGGAATAATTCAGAGGCTTCTCTCAGTTCCGCTCTACCACCTAGTTGACCTTCAGTCTTTACACCAAAAAGCATAGGACTTGTCACCTTGTGACCTGAGAAGATTTCCTGCTGTACTGTCTTATTTAGCAAGTCAAAATGCTTATCCAATTCAGTGCCTGAAAGGTCTACTATTGAAGGCTCATTCTCTTTGCTGTCATTGAATGCAAGCATGAATTTTCCTGCATTTTTGCTTCCTGAGAATTTGTCCTTGAATTGTCTTTCAATCCGATCTTCTTCTTCTTGCGATACCTTACCACCATTCAAGTTGATCAACTTGCTTGAGAACATTCCGTTGTTTATGGTGTTCAGGTGGTATTCACCGATAGAAATATCTAGTTCAATGTAGGAGATTGCACCTCTGTAGTCAGGTAGGGAATAGGTATTTGCTCCTGCTCTGTATTCCTTGAAGTATAGAATCTGTGATCCTGTTCTATTGTTAGGATCAAATGCAGGGAAGGCCTCATAGTCAGGCCTTGGGTTTACATTATCGTTCTTAATCCAATTGTCAGAAACATAGAATTCACTATTGTCTGCATTAGTTCTGACCTTGTAATAGTCTACATGGTAAAGTTCTGCGATCTCCCCTGTGGCCTTTGTCCAAATCACCTGGAGATAGTAGCCTCCAAAGATGGTCATGTCAGTAGTGATCTTCTTTGTCAACTCATCCAAGGATTCTTCAGATGAATTGACTTTATTGATCATGCCGTATGCCTTGGCTTTATCCATAGGATCATCAGCCTTTACATTCCACCCATTGCCACAGATGTAATCTACCTTACCTGTCACAATTGCATTGTGCTTTGCAGAATTGTTGTAGATCCGAAGCAGGTAGTTAGGGTAGTCATTCCGCTCCCCGTAGTAAATCCAATCCTTTCCCTTCACTTCTTTGTAGATGGGTAGGGGTACTTGGTCAAATTTAAAGAACTTTATCATACTGTGTAAGTTTTGTAGTTTCCGTTGTAGCCATTGTATCTGACCACTCCCGCAGTGCTTAGGTTTGTTGCTATCAATTCCATCTTTCCTGTGGCTATGATATCAGCACCGCTTCCCGTTTGGGTTACATAGTACCGCCAAAAGCCTACAGTGCTATTCTGAAAGGATGCCTCTAGGATACTGAATTCTGAGTATCTTTCCTTTGATTGACTGACATCCGCAAGGCTCAAGGTCACCTCTTCCTTTGTCACCTCGTGCTGAAATAGAAAGGTATAGGTATCGCTGCTTGTTTCCCTTTTATCAAATAGGGCTATGTAGATAGTACTTGCTTCTCCTTTTTCAATAATAACCATAACCATAAATACAAAATAGGTGACCCATGTACACAAAAAAAAACACCTTCACTAGGAAGGTGCTTTTCACATAAACTACAAACCAAATGTTTAGTCTACAGGAGGAGTTCCTGTGAATAGTGGTGCTAGTTCTTTCTCATTGCCTGTGAAGGTCAATGTGTATCCGTTACGATCACCAAAAGTAGTACCTGTTCCTGATCCGCCACTTGTAAAGTCAAGGCCATTTGCCTCACCAAGAACCCATGCCTTATCATTATTGTCTACTACAATAGCAACAAGTCTATTCTTAGCCAAAAGGAGGATCTCATTACGGGTATTTACTTGCAATTTATTAAGGATAATCTCCAAAGTCTGAGCATAGAATACAGTGCCATTCTGAACATTGGTATTTACAGCCTCAGCAAAGTTGGAAGATTCTTTTACAAGATCATACTTCCAAAAATACTTTCCGCTGTCCATGGTAACACCTGTGTAAGTGCCACCTGAACCAGTCCAAGATGCAATATCTTCTACGGCTGCAAACCACAACGTCTTAATACCACCGATTGAATCTTTGCAATCTAGGGTATAGTTCTGAGTTAATGCACAAGCCATATTATTTCTTTATTTAAGGTGTGAATGGGGAAGGATAACACCTTCCCCGATTTTTTTAATTCAAATTAAGGTGCTACGTACTTCTTCCAGAATACTACTTCATCAGGGAAGGCAATCTGTACACCCATTTTGAATTCTACTACAAATCTCATCTCATCTGCTTCCTTAGCATAGAACAATTCAAAGCGATCCTGCTCATTAAGCATATCAGTACCCAAGTAAAGGTTGCTCATAGAAAGTCCGAAAAGGTAGTCAGTTCCGTTAAGACCATTCACACCAATCAACTTGATAGCAGTACCTGGTACTACTAGTTCCATGTTCGCTGCATCTACAGGGTAGTGGAATAGGTTAGAATCACGCAAAGCGATTACATACTCACGGAAAGTATCGTTTCCGCAGAAGATAACCACATCATCCTTGTCCAAAAGGGCAGCAGGAAGGGCAGCAAATACTGCATCAACAGCAGCAATTACGTTGCTAGAAGTCAAGGTAGTGACGTTTGCAGAGTTTCCATTGATTGGATCACCTGCACCACCAAAACCTAGGGCATTGATGATAGTACCGATTCCTTGGAATTTGTTCAACTGACCATCAGAAGAGGCAGTGTTTCCCTGCCACAAAGCAGTTTCCAAAGCAGCACCGATTCTCTGTACTTTCTGTGCAGTGTATTCGGTAGCATATGCCATGTAGTCATAAGTAGAACCTTCACGCAAAGCCTTCTGAGTATATTTCGCCTCGAATGCTTTAGGGCAGATGCTTTCTTGAATCTTGATCTTACCTACAGTAAGTGTTCTTTGAGTGATAGTAGTAGTTCCGCTAGAAGAGAAACCGCAAGTTCCACCTGCTTGAAACACTGCATCGGTAGTCATGATGTTGATAGTCTCAGCGGATTTGATACCCACCTGGACATTTCCTCTTGCTTCGATAAGGGAAGCAGTTTTTGCAGAGAAGATAGCAGCAGATGTCAACTGCAATTCATTCTCCTTAACGTAGTTAGTTAATGCTGATAAATCTAAGGCCATTTTATTTTTGTTTTAAAATTTGAAATGCTTTTTGAATACTTGTAAAGCGATCTTCCTTCTCTACCTTGATTGCCTTGTGGAAAGAGTTAGGAGCAGAGATTGCTTTGTCACTTGGTTCTTTGGCTAGGGATTCGATAACCACAGCAGACAACTGAACTGCTTGCTTCATCTCCTCATTTTTCTTTGCCATTTCTTCTACCTTGGCAGCAAGTTCTTCAACTTTCTTTTCAAGGTCACCCATGGCCTGTTCTACTTTGGCCATTGCTTCATCCTTCACAGGTTCTTCAGCAGGTACTTCAGCAGCAGCCTCAATCTCAACTTCGATTTTAGGCTCTTCTTCTGCTTTCTTTACTTCTGCAATTTTACCTTCTTCAAGGACTACTACGATTTCGCCTGTTTCAAGTTGATGCTCTCCAACAGGTGCAGGGATGCTTTCACCTTCTGCTCCTACTACAAAGATCTCACCTGTCTCAAGGTCATAGGCAACTACTGTGCCATCTACTAGTTTTCCTTCAGTCATTGCAAAGGCTGCTGCCTTTTCTGCTTCTGAGAAAAGTAGTTTTTTGATTTCTACTAGTGCTTCTTTTGCGTTCATACTTCTAAATATTAAATTGTTTTTAATGTTCAATTTGTGAAAGTATTTTGAAAATCTGATTCATGATCTGCTCCTCTTCCGTGATCACCTGGTTTGTCTTCTCATATCGGAAAAGTCCTTCAACTGAAAAGCCTTTGAAAGTACCTGCTTTTACTTCCTCCCAAATCTTCTCATTTTCTACCTTGAATGATCCGAACCAAGAACCATTTGACACCTCTTCAAATCCCTTTGGTGGCATGATGCCTTTCTCCCGATCAATGATGTAGGATTCGAACATGAATACCCCATCTACAGGGGTAGAGTGTTCTACATTTACCTTGCTTTGGTAGCCTTTCTTAAAGAATCTCTGCACTATCTTCTTGATCTCAGCAGCCGAAAAGGTTACATAGTATTCTTCATCAGCATCCCTTCTGTAGATCGGCAAATCGGCAATCATTAACGGCCCTGTAACGATTCTTTGCTCAGGGTTTTGGATGCTGAATTGATTAAATCCTACAGCCCGAAAATCTTCCTGATTCATCTTGCTTTCTGCCCATCTAAGCATAGGCTCACCACCCCACAAAAGGTAGGAGATAGTGCCACAGGCTTCTGTGTCTTCAGGGTTGTAGTACTCGGCTGCTCTACTAAGGTAGGAATAAGTCCTACGGATGGTCTCCCTAGAAAGTGGTTCTCCTTTCATGATCTGAGTTGCTCTGACCTTTCCTACCTGAGTTGCACATTTGTTGCCTAGTTCTTCATTCAATCTGATTCCTCTTTCTGCATTATCCTTTGCACTTTGTGGGTAGTCATTGTAGGAGTCTTCTTGAAATCTACCTTCCCACATATTTGAGCAAATAGCCACAGCCTGATCCGATTCCTTACCTTCATTGATGACATATTCTATGCATCTAGGTAGGAACTCCTCTTTTGATTCGGTTGCTCCTGGCTCTACAAATTGATCTTTGAAAGCAAGGAAGTTCTTCTGAATTGCAGGGTATTCTACTAAGGCAATGAAGTCAACTTCTTCATCATCCTGAATAGTATCCCCAATCATCATTTCATACAAGGGTAGTTTCTTCTCCATAATTGTAAGTATTAAAAACCTGCTCTGCGTTCAATGTCTGCTACCCTCTTCTGAGTTCCTGTCACTTCGCTTTCTACTACATAGGCTCTAAGTGGAGGCTGATTCTGCATCACCTGACCTAGTGCTGTCACAGGGCTATTCCCCAAAGTAGGAACTGCTGAAGTCACAGCAGGTGCAGTGCCTGAAATTGAAGGTGCGGATACACCACCACCTCCACCACCTGGTACTTTGGTGCTTAAAATCTTTCTAACATTCGCTATACCGCCTGCCACAGCAACACCTGCAGCCACCGCTGCTAATGCTGGGCCTGCTACAGGGATACCTACCATTGACTGATAGGCTTTCTGTGCTGATAGGTAGGTGTCGATCGTAGCCTGAGCAACTGCAAAAGCCTTACCTGCTGCCGTCTCTTTTCCTACTAAATCAGAAAGGCCACCTAGTAGACCTGCAATCTTAGAAGCGTTCTGCATCTTTGCTTCTACCTCTGCCTTATCTAATTCAGATCTTGCATCTGAGTTGGCTTTCATCTGTTCGGTGAATTCCTTTTCAGAGATCAATCCCTGAGTATAGGAAGCCTCAATCAATGCCGCCTTCTGATCAAGCAAATCCTTTTGAATCTTAAATGAAAGGTCTGCCTGTTGCATTTCCCTTTCAAGTTCTGCAATATCATCCGCTGCTTTCTGCTGATCAATAGTCAACTGAAGTGCTGCAAGGGCTTGCTGTTCCTGGGTTGCTAGTTCCAAGGTTAAGGCTGTCTTTTGCTCGGCTGTCAATTGCTCATTCTCAAGTACCTCTGCTCTTTGCTTTTCATACTCGATCAGGATCTGCTCACGGGCTTTCTCATTCTCATCGATAATCCCTTCAAGTCTTATCTGAGTACGGATATCATTTAATTGCTTTTCAAAAGCAGCATCCTTTTCGGCTTGCTCCTTTTTGTACTTGTCATCAATTGCCTTAAGTTCTGTATTCTTTGCTTCCTCAAGACTTCCATCATCTTCAATGCCTGCTTCCTTCAACTTCAAGAACTTCTCAGCATAAGCCTTTTCAATGGCTGCCTCTTCCTGCTTTTGTTTGTCAAGCATTTTCAATTTAGCCTCATCTAAAATTGCCTGTGCTTCCGCTTCTTTTTGGGCTTGCTTTGCTCTTTCTTCTGAAGCCTTTTCACCTGCTGCCTTATCCGCTTCCTGTTGGGATAGGGTAAAGCCTGCACGCTTTTCCTTCAACTGATTCAAAGCATTCTCCGCTTCTTTTATAGTCGCATCTCCCTCTTCCGCTACTGCTTCAGGATCAAACACAAAAGATGCCAAATAATCAAAGGAATCTTCCCTCAAATTTGTAGCCTCTTCTAGTACTCCTAACTGAACCAAGCCTTTGCTAATTAAGTCAATGCTTCCAAGGATCGCAGTCAATGGGAAAGACACGAAATTCAGGAGGCCTGAAAGAATATCCTTGTTTCTTTGAGATGCTTCTACCTGTGCCTTCTTGGTAGCCTGTGCATTTGCAAGGTTAATCTCGGCTGACTTGATAGCCTCATCCGTTTGGGCGATCTTCAAAGCAAGGATCTCAGCCTCTGACTTTCCCTGTAGTTTTAATTGATTAGCCTGCCCGTCAATTGCGTCAAGTTTTTCTTGGTTAGCCTGTAGGTCTTTTTGGGTAGCCTCATTCAAGTCTTTTTGTTCCTTGCTAACACCACCCACCAAGGCCATGATGTCCTCCCAATAGGCTACAAGTAAGCCCACAGCCACCACCAAAGCACCGATCCCCGTAGTGATCAAAGCCTTTTTAAAGGTATTTGCTCCTAGGGTTAGTCCTTTGAATGTGATCTTTAACTGCTCACCTACTTTGCCGATATCCTTCAACTGAGAAAGTCCCTGAGATAATGCCAAAGCACCCTGTACTTTAAGGAGTGCTTTCTCTACATCTTCAGACTGTGAGCCGAATAAAGCCATAGCACCCTGTGCTGCTGCTATCCCTCCTGCTGCTGTACTTGCTGCTGTAGTTAAAGCCTGAAATCTTTTGCCTGGATCAAAGACCTGTGCAGCCTCATTAGCAGATTCAATCTCATCCTTAATTCCCGCTACCTTTTGGGCAGCCTGTACCGCCTCATCTGAGAATTCCCCAAACTTCTGCCTTGCTGTCTGTAGTTCCTTAGTCGCTTCCTTTAGTTGCGACTTTAAGGGTTTGACGTCCGCATCTAAAATGATCTTATTTTCTTCAGCCATTTATTTGAGATTTGAGGGCTTCTATTTCTGCTTTAAGTTCTTGTATTGAGGCCACCAAAAGAGGCACAAGTTTGGAATGGTCAATGCCTTGGTATACGGGCACTTCCTTTTCTTCGATTACGGCTTCGGTGATGATGTTCCCTCCTTCATCTAGTTCCGCAGGGGATACCTCTACTTGCTGAATTCTGATCGCATCCTTTTCACCCGTTACTGCTTGAGGTACTATCTCTTGAACCTCATGAGCAATGAAACCCATTACTTCTTCTTCTGCATCTGCAATGAAGTTAAATGTGCAAGGCTTCAACTGAGTCAATACAGAAAGGGCATTTTGTACGGGATTAACATTTTCCTTCAATCTGTAATCTGAAGTTGTATTATAAGAAGTAGATGATCCACTAGTTGCAATAGTCCCCACGTTTCCGTTAGGGTTATTAAATGCTATCAAATTAGCATTTGTAGTTACTGAAGAACCTAAATTTAACACCATTCTACTAGATCCAGCGTTATCAAAATAAGCGTGGGTAGTTGACATTGTTTGAGTTCCAAAAAGAATACTTCCCCCCGAAGTGATTCGCATTCGTTCGGTGCCTTGCTGAGTTCCGAATACTATTGATGCAGTAGAGAATCCTGTCACTAGATTCATGTCACCTGTAGAAGCATTATAAGGCTCAATATATGACCTTGAACCTGTAACAGTTGCTGAATTGCCGTAAAGCCTACCATCAGCAGGGATTAGAATGTCACCTGCTACATGGAGTTTTGCAGTTGGCGAAGCCGTGCCGATGCCTACATTGCCGGAGGAAGTGATGCGCATTCGTTCGGTGTTGTTAGTTCCGAATGTCAAAGGATGGTTTGAGAAGGTAAACAAAGCAGCCAATGATCCTGATTCATTAGCAGCAAAGAATGACTTTACTGAAGTAGTGTTGCTATGTATAAAAGCATATCCACCTCCTGCATCATTTAATTCAAGGTGTCTACCTCCAAGTGAATAGGTAGTAGGACTAGCCGTGCCTATGCCTACGTTGCCCCCCGAAGTGATGCGCATTCGTTCGGTGTCATTAGTAATAAATCTCAAATAATGATTTGTAGTTGTACCAACTAGTGAACCTGTACCATCATAACCTAAGAAGGTAGAAACTCCACCATCAACTTGAGAAATATACCCTCCGCTTACTGTAAGCCTTTGACTAGGACTAGCCGTGCCTATGCCTACGTTGCCTGAAGATCCAACAACTCTAAACAATAAACCTTCTTTACCATTAAATACGCTAAAATTTCTAAATCTAGTATTACCTCCATTAAAACCTAAATAGTTAATTACAGGCCCTACTGTATCTGAATCAGTAGCATATTGCTCTATTGAATCATCTCTTAATGATAAAAAAGTATTTCTAATATTACCCCCCGCCGTAACGCTACTTGAGAAGGTAGCCGCGCCTGTGGAGCCGTTGATAGTTAATCTTGTGGTATCATTGGTTTCAAACTGCATATTAATAGGTGATGCGGTAGCAATACGAATTACATCTGCGTTATCATATTTAAAATCTGCTCTCCTACTTGTACCACTTGAATTTTTACCTCTAACAGATACTAATCCCTCACCATTTGTTGCAGTACCTTCTGCAATAATAACTCCTGTACCACTTGCTGCTAAAGATGTAATTGCCCCACTAAAACTAGCACTTGTCCCGTTCAAAGCACCTGTCAAAGTAACCGCTCCCGAAGTAGCCAAAGTGATTTGCGGAGTAGTGCCTCCTGCCGCCATGGTTATAGCAGCACCTGAAACTAAAGCCAAAGGCAAAGTACCTACGCTTTCTACTCGGTTGGTAGTACCTCCTGAATTAGGAGTCAAAAGAATAGATTGACTTGAGGCAGCAGCAATCAACCTCGTGCCGCTTTGAACATCACCGCTGAAAACTGCGGAAGTACCATTTAAAGCACCTGTCAAAGTGCCGCCTGCCAAAGGAAGATAAGCACCTAGTTGACTAGCCAAAGCAAGAGTGCCATCAGCATCTGGAAAAGTGTAATACCTTACCGCTGAATTAGTCCATTGAAGTACTCCTCCATTTGAAAGGCCTTTTCCGAAGTAGATATTATTTGCACTATTGAAGCCTATCTGATTCAAGGTAGCACTACCTTCATGTAGAGTTCCAATGTTGACTATTCTAGTCACCTGATTGCTACCTCCGGCAGATGGTAAAGATAAGCCATTTGCGAAGGTCTTAACCCCTCCGAAAACTTGGCTTCCTGTAGTGACTGCACCTCTCGCAGTAGCAGATGCATCTGGAAGATTAAAGGTGTGAGTAGTGCTTGCACTTGAGATATTGAAATCCGTGCCACTTGTACCCGTTGCGAAGTTCTGCACCTGAGCAGTCAACCCATTCAAGGCCGTCAAGCCTGTGGTGAATGTGGTGATAATCTGGCAAAGGGTATTATTTTCTGTATGTAGTGTGATAGTCCTACCTGAGTGAGCCACATAGTAACGGATAGCAAGCCTATCTGTAAGGGCTAGGGTAGTAGTAGGAACTGCAAGGCTAGAGAAGTATGGGGTGATATTTGTACCGAAAGCAATCAACTCAGGGCTTCCGCTGCTAGTCGCTATCAAGGTAGCCGTACCGCCTGAACTTACCTTGTATAGTTCCACATAGAAGGTAGGAGTACCACCTCCGGAAGATGCTTGGAAGTAGGTTTCAAAATTCCAATTCCCTCCAGGTATTTCTAGGAGGCTAGGATCTCCGGCATCAGTAATGAATGAGGCTATATAGCCGTCTGCATTGATCGTGAAATCTGTACCTGCACCTAGAATAGGAGTTTTGTTCATCTCCATGTAGGCAATGCCTCCTATAGTACCCTGGGATACTGAACCATTTAGGTAGTAAGAAACGGAAGCACCACCGCCTCCCGCTTCAGGGAAGTCAGCCAAAGAACCATCACCTCTGATATATTGAGCCACAGTACCTGCACCTGTCACAGCGATAGTGCCGTTTGCAGTTAGTGGGCTATTGGAGACAGTAAAAGCCGAAGGCATAGTCAAGCCTACGGAACTCAATTTGCTATTGAAAGATGTCCAATCAGAAGATGACAAAAGTCCTCGATTTGTAGCCGAAGCAGTAGGTATATTGATAGTGATGTTTCCCGAAGTTGTAATCGGTGATCCTGTCACATTGATATCCGTTCCCGTGCTGCCTATGGTAATGCCTACCGAAGTGACCCCTACATCTAGGTTGTCTTGCATCCATTCCTGAATGGTGGAAATAGTGACCTTGTTTGTAGTGGTAGCACCGCTTGCTACTATAGGGAGGACATCATTATTTGCAATGTCAGTCCTTTCAATCAGTTGACTTATTCTCTTATCTGCCATAATTATCAAATATAAAATCTTGAACTTCCGTTTTCCTGTAGCATATAGGCATCATTCTCAAGAAGGATGAAATCATAGTCCACAGGGCTGATGTCCCGAAGGATCTTAAATAGGGAAACGTAACTCAATCCGTTCGCTATTGGGTTGTATTTATCTACCTTTTCAAGTTGAAAGTAGTGATTCCCTACCTTGATGATCTTCCTAAAATCCAAGTTCATGATATCGGTAGGTGTTAGATAGAAATAGCCCTCCAATAGTCTGCTATTCCTGTCCCCGATTGAGTCGATTAATCCCTTGTAGTAGTTCGTGTATAGGTTGCTATTCTCAGGATACAAACCGATAGAGAAATACACCTCCCTAGGTGCTGCAAAAAGCACATCATTTGAAGGCTCTACAGGGCTATCTAAGTGACCTGCATATGGGTAGGTATTGTAGGCGATATTGCCCGAAGCATATCCGATATTCCAAGGGGTAGGGCTAGGCACTCCTGGAAGGAAGAACGCTATTCTAGGCTTGAAGTTGTCAGGTACTTTGACCCCATTCTCTACCTTGTAAAGGTGAATCATGATTCGACCTGGCACTTGCTCACGCATCACAGGTGGTGCAAAGACTACCTTCACAGTCTTGGTGTCAAGAATGAAATCATTGTCTACAATAGTCCTAGATTCCCCATAGACTTCATTGAATTTTGTCCTGTAGGATTCTGACCAATAGTCTTGATCCGTGTCAAATTGTAGCCTGTATTCCTTCGCTGTCAATTCGCTTAAAGGTGTCATGCTGATCTCTTGACCTACATCCAATTTATCAGACCAATCAAGCGCCTGATCTTTGAAGGTTTGGTAGAACTCATTGTAGGGGATGATCTCAAGGACATTTGTCCGAAGCCTGTCCTGTGTTATATACAGGTTGTACATTGAAATGATAGACTTCAAGAAATCCCTTTGCTTCATGCTTTTTGGTAGGGTGTATCCGATTTTCATTGTGTCACCCTCTTCCAATTCCACTGCCACGGGTACAGTATTGCCGATCTTGAATGTGCCTCCTGGCTGAATCACTACCTCGGTCTGCAGTTGGGTATTCGTTCCTGATCCTGCGATCTCACC
>Ga0209358_10000526_pt1 | contig 33259 bp, 55 predicted proteins | sample LauGreFa1BDMLBSN_2_FD_187574 | JGI IMG/M metagenome (GOLD analysis project Ga0209358, IMG submission 187574) | Freshwater lake microbial communities from Lake Michigan, USA - Fa13.BD.MLB.SN (SPAdes) (version 2) | ecosystem: Environmental > Aquatic > Freshwater > Lake | place: Lake Michigan, USA... | reverse complement strand
AAGTTAATGTCAGTCATGTAACCGTCAAAATAGTCACTAGCATCATTAACCCCAAACCTTTGAGCTACTGTATTGTTGTAAGATGTATCGTAATTTTGAGTAGGATATGTTCCACTTGCAAAAGACTGTTGGTTACCATTTATGTATAATTTAACTCTGTTTGCATTTGTAGCTTGTGTAGTATCCACAGATAATACAATATGATACCAAGCACTTGGGTCACGATAAACAGCACTAGTAACTAATAAATATGTTCCATTACCAAAATTGACACGAATATTATTTGCATATAAGTCAATAGCAGTAAAAGTAGAAGATGTGCTTGCTGAATACAAGAATTGATGTGGACTTGTTCCAGCATTAACAAGACCTCTTTTTACCCACATAGATAAAGTAAATGTTCTTCTATTACTTGCTAAAGTAGGTGTTCTTGTTAAAGATGCTGAAGCACTATTTCTAAACCTTAATGAGTTTGTTAGGTTATTAGTAAGTGGTGTTAAAGCACCTGTAGCTGTAAATGTGTGGATAGTATTACCACCTGATGATGTGACTAGACCACCGTTAAATATTTGTGAGCCAGCGTATGAGATGATAACTGTTCCACTACCGCCTGATCCACCAACATAAACAGTTGAACTTCCTCCACCTACACCTCCACCTCCACCACCTGAATTTGGCGTACCTGATGAAGCAGAAGCACCTGCAACACTTCCATTACCACCACCACCTAAACCACCAGTTCCACCTGCACCACTAGGTCCAGCTCCACCTCCACCTCCACCTGCATAGTATGTTGCAGTACCTGTGATAGATGACTGAACACCTACACCACCATCACCACCTGAATTACTTGTTTTTTGAGTTGCAGCAGCACCAGCTCCACCACCACCTCCACCAGTAGTATATGTAGAACCGTCTGTATAACCTTTACCTCCTGCATAACCTTCAACAGGGCTATATCCGCCTTGATTACCAGCTCCACCATTATATGTATTTAATGGATAGCCATATCCACCACCACCTGAACCACCAGCCAATCCATTACCAGCAGTAGTTCCTGCACCTCCACCTCCACCTGATGCAGATAAAGTAGTTAAACCTGTTCCTGCTAAAGATGTTGTTGAGCCTTGTGTGCCACTAGCACCTGATGAAGATGCACCTGCACCACCTGCACCGACAGTAATAATGTATGTTCCACCTGAATATAATGTAGTAGTTGAAGCTCTTAAGCCTCCAGCACCTCCACCTCCTACGCCACCTGATGCACCTGCTGATGTATTTGTTGCACCTCCACCACCACCAGCCACTACTAAATAACTAGCTGTTACAGGTGTAATAGGGCTTAATGTGCCTGAAGATGTGAATGTGTGTATTTGGTTACCACCTGAAGTAGTAAGAGTGCCACCTACGAATTTAGGTGTAGCAGATGCGTAAGATATGATGACTATGCCTGAACCGCCTGCACCTGAACCAGCACCACCTGAACCACCGCCACCGCCGCCTGTGTTTGCTGTTCCAGCTGTAGCTCTAGTTCCAGTTCCATTAGTTGCAGCTCCGCCACCACCTGCCCCACCACTTCCTAAAGTATTAGATATTCTATTGTCAGCAGAACCTCCACCACCACCTGCATATGTAACAGAAGAACCTGAAATGCTAGATGCAACACCTGCACCACCATTACCTCCAGCTACAGAACTTCCTGAACCTGTGCCGTTTGCACCAACTGCTCCTGCACCGCCACCACCTGAACCAACTTGATAACCTGTATTATTTACAATATTACCACCAGCAAAACCTTGACCTGCAATTCCTGTTCCTGTAGTGTTTGTAGCATTTACATCTCGTTCAATACCACCACCTGAACCTCCTGGTCTACCTGTTCCGTTAAATGCTCCTCCTCCACCACCAGTTGAAGTAATTGTGGTTAAACCAGTTCCAGAAATAGAAGATGCAGACCCATCATTACCTGTAGCAGGAGAAACTCCTACAACTGGAGTTGCTTGCGCTCCACCTCCACCTACTGTAATAGTATAGGTAGTAAGGGTAGATAATGGAGTAGTGTTTGCAAGTAAGCCTCCAGCTCCACCGCCACCACCACCACCTTCATTATCTTGTGAACCGCCTGAACCACCGCCAGCTACAACAAGATAAGATGCAGATACTTTTGTTTTATCTGCGGCAGATAGAATACCATAAGCACGGGCTGCTTGTACGGCTAGTCTTGACAATAGTGGCATTAACTAATTCCTATTTAAACTGTGTTTGAGATACAAATACTGTAAATGTAGCTGAACCTGTTTTAACGATAGTGTATGAGTAAGCATCTATACCTGATGCGTTACCACTTGACCATGCTGTACCACCTTGATATTTAGGTGTAACAGATGTACCATCAATTGTAATTGCATTGTTATAATATGCTGTAGCACCTTGTGATACTAAAAATACTACTGTAAGAGCTTGTCCTGTGGACATAAGAGTATTTAAAGATGTACCACTTGATCCTCTAAAGTTTACAGTCCAGTTAGCACTTGCGTTTGTTGTGTAGTATAATACTGATTGAGTAGTTACATCATAATTGATTGTACCTGTAGCTGCTGTTGCAGATACTGTTGCTACTTCTGCTGCGTCTTGGAATACTGCAGCTAATGTAGAAGATGAACCTGCAAATGTTTGTGTGGCTGTAAATGATGTAGCTGTTGCTGGTGCTACAAAATCTGTACCTGCTGTTGCAGCACTAATAGCTGAAGTACCATTTCCTTTAAGAACACCTGTAAGAGTAGTTGCACCAGTACCACCTGAGCCTACAACTAATGTTGATGACAATCCAGCAGCTGTTCCAGTTGTATTTTGATTTAAAGTTGGGAAAGTACAGTTTGTTAAATCACCTGAAGCTGGTGTACCTAATACAGGAGCAGTTAATGTTGGAGATGTAAGAGTCTTATTAGTTAAAGTCTCTGTTCCAGCAAGAGTTGCAAAGTTACCATCTGATAAAGCAGTATTAAACTCTGCTGTTGTACCAGTTAATGTATTAGAAGCTAGGTTAATTGTTTTATTAGTAAGTGTTTCAGCACCTGCTACAGATACTAAATCAGCATCTGTAATAGCTGTATTAAGTTGTGCTAAAGTACCTGTAACTGTGTTAGAACCTAATGAAATTGTTTTATTTGTTAAGGTTTGTGAACCTGTTAAAGTTGCAACTGTAGAATCAATTGCAAATAAATTACCAGTGAGAGTTAAACCAGTACCTGCAGTATATGTTCCTGCACCTGAGAATTGAGTAAATGTTACTGGTGAAGTACCAATAGTTGTTACTGAAGCAGTAATTACCCAACCAGTGTCTCCATTGGTTGTACCATTCACAATAAAGAAGAAATCTCCACCATTTAGTTCTACTGTTTCATCTGCATTCGTTGCTCTTGTTAATACTGTACCACCAGTAGCCCAAGTATAAATACCATTGTGAGCTGTATTAGCTTGGTTTTTAATAAGGACTCTATCACCATTGACTAATGTGTATCCATCAAGTGTAGTTAATGCTGTACCTAAAGTTAAAGTAGCTCCAACACCTGAAGTACCATTATTGTAAGTAACTGTACCAGTTAAAGCTGCTGTAGTAGCTGCAGCAACTGAAGCATGAACATGAAGACCTGTAACAGCAGCATCTACATATTGTTTTGTAACTAGTTGTAAAGCTGAAGTAGGATCGGCAGTAACTGCTACTGAAGCTAGTCCAGTTAAAGCACCACCACTAAGAGCTGTATTAACATCATTAAAACCAAGTGTAATTGCACCTGTTCTTGTATTGAAAGAAGTTACAGAACCTGATGCTGTAAAAGCAGCTGGATTCCAAAAACTTCCATCCCAAATAAATAAAGCATTACTTGTTGTATTCCAATAGATAGTACCAGTTAATAAAGCATTTCCATCATTGTCTAGAGCAGGAGCACTTGCTTTAGCACCTAAATATCTATCATCAAATGAGTCATAAGAAGCTGCAGCAGCTGTTGCACTATTTGCAGCATTCGTTGCACTTGTAGAAGCATTTGATGCTGAAGTGGATGCGTTAGAAGCGGATGTACTTGCATTAGATGCAGATGTAGAGGCATTAGAAGCAGAAGTAGAAGCTGCTTGTGCATGATATTTAGCTGAGTATTCTCCACCAGCTACTGGACTTGCTGTTTTAGTAGCCCAATCATTTGCTAGTGAGGCTGAAGCAGCAGCATTTGTATCGCTAGTTGCTGCATTGGAAGCAGATGTAGCAGCGTTAGATGCACTTGTAGCTGCATTGGTTGCTTGTGTAGTAGCTGTAGAAGCTGAACTTGTTGCACTAGATGCAGAGCTAGATGCTGAACTTGCACTTGATGATGCAGTAGAAGCACTTGAAGCAGCGGCAGTAGCACTAGCCGCAGCAGCAGTTTGACTTACAAGGGCAGCAGCAGCTGCATTAGACGCTACTATACCTTCACTGGTAGCATCTGTTGTAGCATCACCTGGTCCACCTGGTCCTCTATAAATTGCCATAATTAATCCTTAAAGAGTTTATTAAATAATCCTTTTTTCTTCTCTTTGAGTGTTCCTGGCTTTTCTGCTACTTCTTCTTTAACAACTTTTTTAGCAGTTTCCTTCACAACTTCCCAACCTTGACTTGCTAGATATGTTTTTGCTTCTTGAGCATCTACATAAAGAGTTTGACCTGTAGCTTTTTCTCTGACTTGCATATTGATCTCCTTGTTATCTTTATGTTCACTCATTGAATAAACATAAAAATAGCCCCTCTTGCGAAGGGCTAAGTTGCATTAAGCAGGAACTGCTAAAGCGAAACAAGCTGTATCACGGAGTTCTTTAACACCGTAGAGTGTATCTGCAGTGTATAGAGTACCGAGGTATTCTTGTTTGTATTGTGTTTGTGAACGAACACCTTGTTGTTCAACTAACACAGCAGCGTCTTTATGACCCATTAGGGCAATACGAGCACCGCCAGTAGCAGTGTCAGCATTTGAAGAAACAAATACTGGAATGCCATAGAGTGAACCAATTTCACCGTTACGGATTGTGTTACCAGCACCAACTTCACCAACGAAAGATTGAGCTGTGTACTCACTAATACCCATTAATGTGTTTCTTGCTGAAGGAGGAATCAAGAAGAAACGACCTTCCATAGGAACATCAGCATCATCTAAGCGTTGTACAGTTCTACGGATACCAGCAGATGTCAATGCAGAAGCATTTGATGAACCTGATGTGTAAGCTGTAGTACCGTCACCACCGATGTAAGCACCACCGTATGTAGCACCAGTTGAGCCGTTAAAACCACGACCTAATTGGATTAATGATGTATCAACTTGTTTAGCTAAAGCATAACCAGCGTCATCTGTGTAGAAACGACGGAGTGATGATAAAGCTTGAGCTTCTACGATGTCTTCGATTAAGCGTGAATATTCGTAGTGTTTGTCGATTGATACAGCAACATCGCCTTCAACAGCTGCTTGAAGAGTTACTTGTGAATTTGCTGCCTTAATAGCTGCAACACCTCGTGTTGGAGAAGGAATGTGAACTGTGTCACCTTTCTTACCAACGAAAGACATTTTTTTGAATAAATTTGCAGCAACTAAATTCTTTTTGTACGCAGCAACAATCTCGTCACTCCAAATTTCAGGAATGAAGGTTGCTGCTGAGGTAATGGTTACATGATCTGAACCTAAAGCCATGATATAAATCCTTTTCTAAAAAGTTAAATTACACGACCCTCTCGATATGCTGCCATAATCTCTTGAGACATAGCGTCATACTTATCAGGATCGGATTGCATTAGTTTAATAATATCGCTTCGACGATATTTCTTCTTTGCAACAGACTCAGTAGCTCCTTGACTTCCAACATCAGCAGCTTTTAATTGCTGATCTCGGTCAACCTTGGATGTTTCTGCTACTTTTTTAGTGATGTTTTGTCTTTCAGTCCATGTAGAAAGAAGTTCTTTAGCAGAATCATAGTCAAACTGTGTTTCTGCTCTAGCAAATAGCTCTGTACGGACTTTTGAACTCTTAATCCACTCTGCAAACTCAGGAGATTGAACAACTTCACCTACATTTGGGAACTCACTCTTTAATTGTGCTAGTGTTTGCTCTCTTTTCATGAGCATAGCACTTTCTTGAGCTTGTTTAATTGCAGGATGATTGTCAATTGCCCTATTTACAGCAGATTTAGGTTCAACGAAAAAATCATCATCACTTACTGTTGCTTCTTGTGTCTTGGATTCCTTAGCTGTTTGGGTTTTAATAAAGTCATCCACTACTTTTCGTAGTTCACCTACTTCACTGCCTTGACGACCAATGAGCTTTTCAGCTTCTTGGTGCATACTTACAATGTCTTTTAGTGATTTGCCACGATACTTTTCAGGGACATCATCTTCAACTGGTTTAGTTTCTACTTTCTCTTCAACTTTAGGCTCCAACTTATCTGTTTTCACCATGTCGTTGAGATTAGAAGCCTCCAAATCATTTACTAAAACTTCATCTATTAATCCTGCCATATTATTTCTCCTGTGCGTTTAGCATTTTAGGAAAGAATCTCAAGCGGCATTCTGCTTGCGTTCTTTAGCCAACTGTTGTTTACGCTTTTTATCCCAAGCAGCGGCTGCACCTGGAAAGCTTCCTGACCACCCCTCTAATTTAACTCTAGGTGTGCTAATAAGTTTATTAGCATTAGAATTGCATTTGGGGCATGGAAAAGTTTGTGTGTATTCCGTTAGCTCTTCAAAGTGATAATCACAAGTAGAGCAGTGGAACTCAAACAACTTCTTCATTTTGTAACTCCTCATAGGCTTGCTCTGAAGCATCTTTTAGCGACAGAATCCATTGAAGTATATCTAATTGACCTTTTCGTTTGTGAAACTCCTCAAACGACTCGGCTGTATTTATTTTATTGTATGTATCAAATAGGTTTTGAGTGTCTTCTATGAAGTCTTGCCAACCTTTTGTAGCCATAGTGCTAAACCTGGCTTCATAATATTCTTGCAGTTCTCTTTCCATCTATTGCCTTTTTAATAAAAGTAGTGTATAATGAGAGTTTATAATACAATTATAGCATAGAAAAACTAATTTGTCAAGGGTTTCTTACTTGCTTCCATTTGTTTCTCTACAATCTTAAGATTTTGGTCCATATCAGCTTCTTTAAGCATTAATTCAGCTATTTTTACTCTTCTATCGAACTCTGCAGCGATTTTATCGTCCTCATTCGGTAGGTTTGTAGAGATAGCAGTCATCAATTTAGCTTGTGTTTCTTGTGGTTTAGTTTGTATATCAACCACATTTTTAGCTGCCATAGTCTTATTAACTTGTACTTCTGACATAGTTTTCTCAACTTTAGCTGCTGCATCTTGCATTTGTAACTGCATAGCAGCTTGTTGCATTTGTTGTTGTTGTGGATCAGGTTGAGAAGCCTGTGCAATTTGTTGTAAAAGTACATTCTTATTAGGTAGGCTAGAGTTAGCAATTACACCTTGGATAAGGATTGGAGTAATTGGATTATCTGAACCTAATGTTTTAAGTAGGTTAATGATTTGTAGTTGTTCTACTTCTCTTGCTAACATACCTAATGTTGAAGAAGGAATAAATTTCCAATCTTTAACTGGGAACTCTTCAGGATTAAACTGCATAAATCTCCAAGCTGCCTTCTCAATAAATGGGATAAGGAATTGATCTTGGAAGTTTACTAATGTGCGTTTATTTTTCTTGAGGATGCTAGAAAGAGTTACAGATAGTTCACTACCAGCAGGCTGTGTTTGCATAGCTGCTGAATCTAATGTACCTGTAGCTTGTAATAACATTGTTTCAAAAGCTTGTGCAGTTTGAATGTTGCCACCGTCTGTTTGACCAAACTTAAATGGCATTAAAATTTCTGATGGATTACCATTTGTTAAAACAGATTTACCTGGTCTTACTTCAAACTTAGAACCTCTTGGTAAACGAGTAGCGTCCATACCCATCATAGGTACAGTGGTAAGTGCTAATGAGTCTAAGTGACTACGGAGTTGAGCATCAATAGCTTTTTGCATATTGTAACCCTTCTCTGCAACACCTCTACCCCAAAATCTATTTGGTACTGTGTCATCTTGGTAAGCAACCACAGGACGATCCTTCATCATGTAAGGACTGCGTTCTGCTTTTAATAGATTAGTGTCATTACCAATTACAACAATAGCTTCTACTAAGTCACCATACTCTTCCATGAGTTCTGACTTCTCTTCATCTTCACCTAGTAAGTCAACAATCTCATCTTCTTGACCATCAAGTAAAGATGCTGGTACTAAACCATAGTAACGAATAAGTTTAATCTTATCGTCATTGTATTCTTTGTCTAACCATGAAGCTTCTAAGTCACGATCAGGTGTTGCGTCATCTTCAATGTCAGTGTCTTTGTATATGCCAGCTTTAACACCTTCAGCTACTTTGTGTGCTGATACAAACTCTTCAATAGCTACACCCATAGCATCTTCAATAGAAGTTGCTGTTGGATCAATAAGGAAGTTTTGTGGAGAGATTGGTTTAAGACCAACTAATACAGATTCTTTTTCTTCTACACCGACAGCAATAGCATCTACTTCAGGCATTTGTCTTGTTGCTGGAACAAGTTCTTTAATTTTCTTAGTTGTGATTTCACCAATACCAGTTCCATAGATAGAAGCTAATAAAGTAATATCACCTACTGCTTTACGAATCTTATTCTTTTTAAATTTCTCTTTCATGTAGGTTTTTAAATACTCTACATCTCTTGGGTCTTGATCAAGCATATCATCATCAATGTCAAATAGATGATCACCTTGTCCAAAGACAGCTTCTTCAATATCAGCTGTGTGATTCTCAATGGCTTGTTGTAAAGCTGGGGAAGTAATACGACTTCTTTCTGAGTCTCTTAAACGGTCTTCAGCAGCCCATTCACCTCTCCAAAGTCTTTCAAACTCTTTCCACTCAGTAAGGTAATTATCATCTCGGTGTGATCTCCACTCCTCAACATACTCCATTACCCAATCAACTAATCTATTTTGTGCCATTTGATTTCCTTTTAGTAGCCTGATATAACATCTATTACTTCAAATTCTTCATCTTCGTAATCTTGAAAGTACTCCACAACTTGTATCTGATCTATGTAAGCTAGAGCATCCACCAAGTCATCATGAAGCAAATGATTAGGAAAATTAACAAGCTGATCAATAAACTCATTGTTCCATTCTCCCATATTAAGAGTTACCTTACCATGTTCAAATCGACCTTGAAGAGCCCAAATAATACGATCAGTTTTCTTTTGGTTTCCATGAGTGACATCATCAATTCTAAAATAATGATTGTACCTTCTCATCAAATCCATTAAGTATGGTAGGGCTGCATTCTTTAAGCTACCCTTTTCAATACCTACAGCAACTGGTTCATACTTCATTACTGCTTTAATAATTTGTTCACAAGTCTCTTTGATGTCCCAACGACCATGCTTAATTTCTGCTACCCACCATCCACCTTCATGGACTTTAACCACTGCAATAGCGGTTTCGTCAAGTTTACTATTCTTATTGCCCGACTCTTTATCGACATTAATAAAACCAGCCAAGTCAACTGCAATAAAATAACGACCATCACTAGGTTCTTCTTCATCAATCTTTATCCAATCTTCTTTGAAAATATCTCTGCTGGCAGCTTCAAATGATGCTAGAAACTCTTGCCTAAAAGCAAAGCTGGACATGGATTGTTTAGCAGCTTCAATTTCCTTTGCAGGGATTAAGGGGTTATCATAAGATGAATAATGGAATCCAGTCCATTCCTCATCTTTACCACTCTCTGCATATTTATATAATTCGTAAAAGTGATTACGACCTTTAGGAGTTCCTATGAACATAGCTCCACCTTGTACATCGGCTAGAGCAGGTCGTAAGATTTGTTCCCAAACATTAGGTTTAATGTCTGCATACTCATCAATCACTACAAATGCTAAACCCACACCACGAAGTGTGTCAGGTCTATCTGCACCTTTTAAGAAAATCTTTCTCCCATTTACCAATGTAAGGATGGAAGTGTTTTCATGTGCAGCTGTTATGACTTCATGTCCTAGTTCCTTTAGCAACCCCCAAAGAATGTCTTTAGCTTGTTGGTAGGTTGGAGCAACATAGAATACATCTTTATTCTTACTCTTTAACGCTTCAATAAGAAGCATCCATGCAGCTAAACGAGATTTACCAAAGCGTCGTCCTGCTGCTACAACTTTAAAACGAGTCTTGTCGTTAAATACTTCTAGCTGCTTTTCATGCAGCTTTACTTGTAAATTAGCCAATTAGAATTGTCGTATATAACTTAAAAATAAAGCTTTGTCTTGTGGACTAAGTTGGTTAAATTGTGCTTGTAAAGTATTTGGACCTGAAGAGTATGAAGCATCTATACCAGTTGGTTTAAACTCACCCATTTTATATTGAGGAACATAATAGCCTTCACCTGAAACACCAACATTGAGGTTGGAATCATTCATTGGAATATCTACTCCAAGTCTAGCTCCACCACCAAGCCCTGCTGAACCTCCGCCGCCATTGATGGATAAATCTAAGCGAGGTTTAGGAATCACAGCGTAAGGTGTGAACTTATCTTCTATGCTAGTATTTTCGTTATTGTCCATCTTCTTCTTTTATTTCCTCGTAGTCAGCTTCTTGTATTTCTTCTTCACTCGAATGTATCACTGTATCACCCACACCCATAATTTGGATGTTAATCTGATTACTCTTCCCTTTTACTTTTTCTAAATAATCAGCTGGTAGTATTCTATCCATAACTATTTTAAGACAAGCCATCTGATCGTCATCTGTATCGTCAAGAGCTTTATGTAACACTTTCTCGACAATGTACTTACTTTCACGACCTAGCATCTCTGCTAAGATTTCTTGTGCCCTTGCTTTTTTAGAAACTGGTAGAATAGCATCACTCTTCCGTTTCTTAATGATTTTGTTCTTTTTGTATTCGATGGGTTCTAAACCCTGAGCCATGCGTTCTTTGTTTAAACGAACAAGAGCTGGTCTCCCTGCACCTGGTCTCCTACCACCTCGTTTCTTTTCAGAAGGAGGCTTATCAGTCTCTTGGGGAGTAGCCTCAGCTACGACTATTTCAATGTCAACAGGTTTATACTCTTCAGTCATCTTTATCCTTTAAGGAGAAAACAATTACATCTATATAACAATTATATCATAACTTTTTAAGAAAGTCAAGTACTTTATGAAGAAGAAGATATTTTAAGAAGAGTTTAGAAAGTTCTTGACAGAATGATTGTATTCTGCTATAATAAGATCTTAATATAATATATATATATAATAATATATAATATAATAATAATATATAATATATATAATAATAAATATATATTAATATAATAAAATATATATATAAATATATATTATAAATAACAAAGCCAGCTTTAAGGGCTGGCTATGTATTTGTACTTCGTATGTAATTACTTGTTCATTACATACATTGTAACTTCGAAACCAAAACGCATTTCAGTAGCAGCTGGTTTTGTCCACATGGTTTATTCCCTTTCTTAGAAAGATTTAATTACTTCTCTAGCCTATATGTAATATTATACTCCCTTTCTGAATATTTGTCCTCAGTATTATCATGAATTGTCGTTATGGTTCCCCTAACTCCAGTAAGCGAGGAATCGGGTCTAATTTCCCGTTCCGAGCTCCATTAAGCACCCTTACCATTAAAAAAGAAAGAAAATCGTTTCTAGATGGGTTAAAATGCGTTTAAATGATATGTTTGGTCTCTGAAGAGATGTCAAGTTTTTATCACGAGTTCTAAAAACGAGTTCTTTTTTAAATTTAGCATTGAGAGTTTGATAAGGTCCCTTTTTTCCTTCTCGTATATTTATTGTGTATCATAAATATTTTTCTATCCAAACAAACATACCCCCCCCCTATAAGTTTTTAATATATAAAATGTCCTCTTTATAATTAAATAATATAAAAGGGTTTTAATTATGCGGGCGAGGGTGTGAAGCGTGGTACCCATAAACATTCCTTATCATGCCCATTGATGTGATAGGTTTTACTTATCAGTAATTATAAATCATTGGCAAATTTGGAAATTTTAAAAGAAAAGGTGATAAGTAAAATAAATCAGAATATTCAAAGAAAATAGAATATTTTCCTTGACATTTTGAAATAAGTATATATAATTTGAATTGTAGGTAGATTATTAATCATAAAGAAAGGGTTCAAAATGAAATTCAAAGGACAAATAGTAGAAGGTAAAAAAGAAGAATACATTCAAGACTTATTAAATGTATCAAAGTTTGATCAAGTAGAATTAGAAAATATGTCTTTTAATGATGTGTTATTGAATTGGTGTTTTTATTTCAAACCAAACCTAGTAAGTCCATTTAATTAATTAAGGGGAGTATATATTATGACAACATTTAAATATCAAATAACATGGCATTCACTATTTGAAGAGCCTCAAGTATTTATTACCAATGACATTGAGACAATGAAGATGTTAAAGTTTGAGGGTAAGAATCAGCAATATAAAGTTGAGGCTGAAGAGGGTATTTTTAAAGCTGGTTATACCAATGTTATAACTATTTTAGATGATAACGGCGAGATATGGACAAAATAAGGGGGCTTTCTAGCCCTCTTTTTATTTTAATATTTATTTTATAAAAGGGGTTGACAAATGAAATTAAGTTATATATTGTGGTTCCTAGTAGGTTGTATTAATCTTTATATGTTTATTTTTTTAATGTTATCTTTATAAAAGGGGTTTATCATGGTTATAATTAAAACGAAAGTTATTCCTGCAAGTAATACTCGAGGCACTAGAATCAAAGCTAGTGCTAATGGATTCACCGCTACTATTAGTTATCCATACTCTGAATCATACGAAAAGGCACATTTTAAGGCGGTTGAAGAGTTAGTTAAAAAGAATAGTTTGGACTGGGATTTATCAGAAATGGGTTATGGTTCAGATAATGACGGCTATTATTTTACTTTTAATCATTCAAAAATGGAGGTTTAAAATGATAATTGAAATCCAACGAAATGAAAATGAATATATGACAGTTGACCTAGCCAAAATTGATGATGATGACATCGCCAACGAAGCAAGGGAACGAGATTATATAGTATTAGAAAAAGAACCTTTTAACATTATCTATCATAAAATGGAGTTAGGGGTAGACATCACCGAAGAAGTAAAAACGCTTATTTATAACACAATAGGGAGGATTCTATAAAATGAAAATTAAAGCATGGAATTTTAACATAGTATGGGAAGACGGCACGGAAGAAAAGAATGTAGATTTACCAAGTCACATAATGAGTGACATAGAAGACTTTTTAAACTATTTGGAGGAAGTAGAAAATGACGACGAACATTTTAGAACTTGATCAAATATGCGACATTGCGGACAAAGTTTATTTTGATGTTATTAATCATTTAGACATAGAGCATAAGTGTATTGAAGACGACGAAGACACAGGAGGCACAAAAAACACCGAGTTTGGCGAAGACCTCTATTTTTTAATTGAAGATGCTATTGAAAGTGCTATAAATTTTAAAAGGGATTAAATTATGAAATCTTATAAAATCAGGATTTACTATAACGCTTATTTTGATATGACAGTTGACGCTAAAAACGAAGAGTATGCTAGAGACATTGTGAACGATCATGCAATGGACTATGCACAGGACGCTATACTTTCCTATGACTTCGCAGAAATTGACGAGATAAAACAAAATGGACATTAATTTCATAGATGCACAATTGACCTGTATGAGTGTCGCAATCTACCATGAGGCTCATACACAAAGCGAAAAAGCCAAAAAGGCAGTTGGGGAAATTATCTTAAACAGAGCCAAACATAAACAATTTGGGAAAACCCCTTGCGAAGTAATACACCAAAAAGGGCAATTCTTAGGTATTCACGATGACACACACAAAGAAGCTACGAAAGAGGACTTCTTAAAAACAAAGCTTATAGCGTGGAAAGTATGGTATAAACCCGAAAACATCATTGGAAATAGACTTTATTTTTATGATGATTCAATTAAATTAAAGAAGCATAAGAACGATTTAAAGATTGACAATTTAATATTTTATTAGGAGAGAAAAATGCTTGAAATTATTATAGCTTTTGTGATAGGATTTATATTCGGTTATGTGTTAGGGAATCGAGAAAAGAATAATGAAACATATTTTGGAGACTATTAAATGAAAAAGTATAAAGTATATGCTGAAAATATAGAAAAGCTTTACATTGTAGTTGAAGCTGACAACATCACAGACGCTTATCTAAAAGCATTTAAAGCAAAACAAAAAAACTTTAATTACACTTACGAACTAGACACTTTTCGAGTGTTAGCAAACAATGTGGAGGAAATTCCACCCTTTGAAGACTTCGCTAAAACACAATTAAACATAGAATTAGAAGATTTAAGAGAAGATTATTACAGAATCTATGGACTTTCTGAAAGGGATAATGTATAATGTTAAGAGAGAACATAATTTTTTATCGTAATGCTAAACGCTATTTAAAACTTAAAAGGACTTATCATGATAGACGCATGGAAACAAAAAACTAAAAACTTTGGTGAGTATAAAATAATTTACTTGACAAAGAGTACTTTTAACTTCTTTTGGGGCTATGGTTGGGATTCACAAGCCAAGTTTAAACGAGATGGAAAAACCTTTTCACTTCTTCAAAGACCAACACGCAGTATGCCAAGAGACATCAATGTTATTCTTTCTAAAATGATTGGGGTATAAGATGAGATGTATTGCTTGTAATGCTTTGCTATCTGATTATGAGGCGACACGCAAGAGTCAGACAACAGGTGAATATTTAGACTTATGTAATTATTGTTTAAATGACATACAAAACGATTTACTTTACACTGAACGAGAAGACTTAGCTACAAAAGAAACTCCGTCAGATGAAGATCACCAAGACTTTTTAGAATGGAAAGACCTATGAAATATCTAAAAATTTTTAAGATGGCAACGAGATTGTTTATTCATACCTTTCAACACCTGTCAACACAAGATGTTAAATGGAATGATACCATAAACGCTGATATAAGTTGGACTATACAAAGGGAACCTGATAATGAAAAAACCTGATTGCTGGCTTTACGAAGAATTTGACACCAATGGCGAGTTAAGATCAAGTCAAATATGGACTTTTCTACCAAGTGACCTACAACAAACCATTAAATTAAAAGATGTTCATCATGTAGAACTCACACCATTATACAAAGACACAAGAGGCAAACAAGTGTATAATAAAGATAACAAGTATGATTCAAAGAAACTAACGGAGGCTTTCTGTGGACTTTAATTATGCTATCATAGATGAGTTTGGCGACATCATACGAAAGTTTAGATGGTCAGCTAAAGAAGCTAAATGGCATAAAGAACAAGGTAAAAACATTATTAAATTAGAAGTAGAAAAACCAAAACCGTTTAACTTAGACGACTATGAGGAATGCTTATTTTGAGTCACTTTTTATACAATGAAAGATGCCCTAAATGCAGTGCTAATGGTGCTGATAAATCAGGAAATAATCTAGCTGTATATTCTGACACGCATAAGTATTGCTTTGCTTGTGGTTATATTGACAAGGGTGACATCATAGAACGCTTTAAAACTAAGTTAAACACTAAAGTTGAGGTAAAACCTTTCACTCAATTTAACAATAGTGGCACTATGGATAGCAAAGGTATGACCTATTTAAAAAAATATGGACTAACTAACAATGAAATCAATAAAAATTATTTTTGGGATAGTGATGGCTATTTGGTATTTGATGGTGGTAGTTATCAAAACGCTAGAAATTTCACAGGACTAGGTGCTAAATATATTACAAGAGGAATTATTAGGAATAACGAACCCATTTTGCAGAATACGCAAAGTGACACCATAATTATTGTAGAAGACGCAATTTCTGCTATAAAAGTTAGTAGAGTACTACCAAGTGTTCCTATACATAACTCAATAATACCCCTAGAACTCATTTTAAGGCTCTCTAAACGCTTTAAAAAACTTTTTGTATGGTTGGACAAGGATAAAAATTTTTCGGCTCTTAAACAGGCTGGAAATGCAAGATTACTTTTTGAAGAAGTTAGAACAATTTGGACTGATCTCGATCCAAAATGTTATTCAGAATCAGAGATAAAAAAATATTTAAATGTTATTGACATGGAGAAACAAGTATGATAGAATTAATTATTATTAAATATATATTAAATAATATAATATATAATAAATATATAAATAATATTATAATAACAAATAAAGAACTTGTCAAGCTTCTTTATTGTGTTAAATCTTTACAGGAATCTTCTGATAAAGAACAATACACCATTGACGACCTAGAACTAAAATTCTTTTCTGATTATCCATTCTTAAAAGATGTTGAAAAAGAAATCTTCAATACAATATTCGAGAAACTTCGCACATTGGAAGTTGATGAGACTCGTATCGAGGAATATCTTGAGAAGCAAAGATCAGCAGTCATGGCTCGTGAGGTTGCAGAGATGGCTCTTGAAGTCACAGAGGGTCGTAAAGACTTTAACGAGATTCTTGACAAGATTTCTAAGATGGAGATTGACAAGCCTCTTGAGGAAGAGATTACTTTCGTCACAGATGACTTGGAAGAGTTGTATCAATCACAAGTCACTACAAAGGGACTTCGTTGGAGGTTAAATTGCCTCAATCAATCTTTGGGTAGTTTAAGACAAGGTGACTTTGGTTTCTTGTTTGCTAGACCTGAAACAGGGAAGACAACATTCCTGGCTAGTGAAGTGACACACATGGCTACACAATCTGAAGGTAATATTCTTTGGTTTAATAACGAGGAGCAAGGCACTAAGGTTATGATGAGATGTATTCAAGCTTCACTCGGATTATCTTTACCTGAACTCTATCGAGACCTCAAAGGCAATAAAGAAAAGTTTATTGAGAGGACTCAACACAAGATTAAGATATTCGACCAGGCTTCAATCAGCTACAAAGATGTCAATAAGATTTGTGAGCAGATTAAACCTAGCCTTATCATCTTCGATCAGATTGACAAGATTAAAGGATTTGAGCAAGATAGGAATGACTTGATGTTAGGTGCTATTTACCAATGGGCTCGTGAGTTGGCTAAAGACTATGCCCCTGTAATAGCAGTGTGTCAAGCTGACGGTACAGGTGAGGGAGTTAAGTGGCTCAACATGGGTAATGTTGCCAATGCTAAGACATCTAAACAAGCTGAGGCAGACTGGATTCTTGGTATCGGTAAAACTAATGACGAGGGATTGGAATACATGAGACATTTCTGTATTTCTAAGAACAAGTTAGTTGGGGACTCTGATTCAATTCCTGACATGAGGCATGGTAAATTTGATTGTGTTATTAAACCTGATATTGCAAGATATGTAGATGTGTGATAGAATATAGATATGAATACAATAATTTTAGATATTGAAAGTACTATCAGTAATAAAGGTAATCCATTTGACGAAAGGAATAAACTTTGCTATGTCGGACTTCATCATAATAATGTTTCTAATCTATTTGATATTGAATATAGTGGAAATCCGTACAGGGATAGACTTGACTCTATACAAAGTATGCTTAACAATGACGCTATTCTTGTTGGCTTTAACATTAAGTTCGACTTGCATTGGATAAGAAAATATGGAATTAATTTTATGGATAAGCGTGTGTGGGATTGTCAGTTGGTACATTTCATACTCACTAACCAACAGAATCCCTACCCATCACTTAATAGTGTCGCTGAGTACTATGGTTTGGGTAGTAAGCTTGATGTTGTTGCTACTGAGTATTGGAGCAACGGCATTGACACCCCTGATGTACCTAAGGACATTCTTGAGCAATACTTAGAACAGGATCTTATTTTAACTAAGCAAGTATTTGAGAAGCAATATGAAGAAGTGATGTCTCTGCCAGTAGAACGACAAAGACTCATTAGCTTACACAATCAAGACTTGCTTGTCTTAGAAGAGATGGAGTATAATGGAATTTTATTTGATGAAGATAGGAGTTTAGAACTTGGTGCCTTATTGGAAGAGGAAGTCAGATTATTGGATGAAGAATTGGCTAAGACTTTTTCTATTAGTGGTTTTAATTTTAATAGTAAAGATCACCTCAGTTGTCTTTTGTATGGTGGACGCATTACTATACCCAAGAAAGAAGTTATTGGAACTTATAAAACTGGTGAAAGAAAAGGTCAAGTTAAAGAAGGGTGGGTAGATCATCACTATGATATGCCTCGATTGATAGAACCATTAAAAGGAAGTGAGTTAAAGAAAGATGGGTATTATAGCACAGATGAACAGACGCTTAGAAGTCTTAGGGCTTCAGGAGTTTCTAAAGGAGTTATTCAACTTATCCTTAAAAGGAGTGGACTTGAAAAGCGTAGAGGAACTTACTATTCAGGACTCCCTGAACTCCGAGAAAGTCAAGGTTGGTATAAAGGTACGCTACATGGACAACTCAACCAGTGCGTTGCTAGAACTGGTCGCCTTAGTTCCTCAAAGCCGAATCTACAAAATTTTGACGGAGAAATAAAAGAACTATTTTATTCACGATATTAGGAGAAAATTATGAGTGATTATTATGATGCACCTGACAACAGCGAAGAAGAAGCTTACTTCTACCATACTCTTGGTGACTTTGAGAGCTATGTAAAAGAATTAGGTGCTAAGTATGTATTAACAGAAATGAGTGAAGATGTTAGAGAATTATTAAAAGGAGCATTAAATGACTAGAGATGAGATTGCATTAAAAGCTATGGAAGCATTAATCATTGCTGACCATGTTCGAAGAGAAGACATTCCCTATGAAGCTTATCGCATTGCAGACGCTATGTTAGAGATCAGTAATGCTTATACAGGGTGATGCCTCTGCTCTTGAGTGGAGATGTGCTGCATTTTTAAGTAAGGATAAAGTAGCCTATGAAGAGATATGGAATGATGTCGATCAGCATACTGATAATCAGAATCGCTTTGGTTTGCCTAGTCGTCTTATTGCTAAGACATTTGTATTCAGACTTATTTATGGAGGAAGTGCTTACTCCTACGCTAATGATCCAAACTTCGCTGAAGTAAGTAAGAGTGAGAAGTTTTGGCAAGGAGTTATTGATGAGTTCTATAGCAAGTATAAAGGACTTCATAAGTGGCACATTAAACTTATGCAAGAGGCTACAACGACTAAAATGGTTAAACTTCCTACTGGTAGAATCTATCAGTTTGAACCTGAATTAAGACGAGGGGAGAAGGTTTTCCCTCGCACCACAATTCTTAACTACCCTGTTCAAGGACTTGGTGCAGACTTAATGACACTAGCAAGAGTATCTTTATATAACCGAATGAGGAAATTAAACTATGAAAAGGCGAGACTTGTTAATACAGTTCATGATTCCATTATCATTGATTGTGATAGTGGCTTTACTGGTACTTTAGCTAAGACAATGTTAGATGTATTTGAAGATGTTCCTAAGAACTTTCAAAAGATGTTTGGGACTGAATTTGACCTCCCAATGAAGGCAGAAGTACAGGTTGGAAATAATTGGAAAGATATGGAAATTTGGGTTGACAAGTAATATGGATATGGTATAATATATATACAGAACTAGAAATAGTTCTTTTTAAAGGAGTATTTATGATTATAGAAATTATTGATGTAGGAACCCCTGAGTCAGTGAAAACTGGTAAGGGACAATATCAGACATTACAAGTTAGTTTCAAGAATGAGCAAGGTCAAGTGCAAGGCAAGAAGCTTATGTCATTTAGTAACCCTGCTGTATTTAAGGATATTCAGGGCTATGCCAAAGGTGATCGTGTCGATGTAGTCACAGTTAAAGAAGGTGATTACTGGCAGTGGAAAGCTATTGCTAAAGAAGGTGATGCACCTCCTAGAGTTGAAGCTTCTAAATCAACTGGTGGCGGTGGTAAAGTCATTGGTAGTAATTATGAGACAGCAGAAGAAAGAGCTAGACGACAAGTGTACATCATTCGTCAATCTTCTCTATCAACTGCGGTTGAATTGTTAGGTCAGGGTAAACCAGTGAGTGAGGTTATCAACACTGCTAAACAATTCGAGGCTTATGTCTTCTCTAAAGAAGCGGATGGCGAAGTAGATTAATGGAAGCTTTACTAGACGGTGATATATTCGCATTTCGTGTGGCTTGTACCACAGAGAATGACAACGAGGCTATTGCCGTCTATCGTGTCAACGAGATGATTGAAAATACTTTAGCTGAGGTGGAAGCATCTGAGTATAAATTATTCTTGACATCTCCTGACAATTTCAGGAAGCAAGTATATCCTGAATACAAGGCTAATCGTACTGCAACCAAACCTAAGCACCTACAATTTCTTCGAGACTATCTTGTAGAGAGTTGGCAAGGAACAGTGGCTACTGGAATGGAAGCAGACGATTATCTTGGTATTAATCAAAATGAATCTAGTCTCATTTGTTCCATAGATAAAGACCTATTGCAAGTGCCTGGAAAGCACTACAACTTCGTTAAAAAAGAGTTCTATGAGGTAGATGAAGAAACTGGACTTAGAAACTTTTACACTCAACTATTAACAGGTGATACTTCTGATAACATAAAAGGTATAGCAGGGATTGGACCAGTGAAGGCTAAGAAAGCCCTTGCTGAGTGTTTTACAGAGCAAGAAATGTTTTCTACTGTTAGAGAGATGTATGAAAATGATGAGTGGATGATAATGAATGGAAGATGTTTATACATCTTAAGATCACTAGATGATGACTATCAACATCATTTTGAAAGACTAGCTAATGGCGAATAAAGAATGGACTGAAGGTCGCTTAAAATCATTTATAACTTCTACCTTACGAGGTGGTTTTAGAAGGTATCCTCCAAAATATGAATCTCTTAAAGAAGCTCAAGTTGGTAAAAAAATTAACGACAAATCTCAACGCTTGGCTATGCACTATGAATGTGCTGGATGCAAAGGGCATTTCCCTGCTAAGGAGGTTCAGGTGGATCACATACTTCCTGTGGTGTGCCCTAAAAAAGGATTCGAGTCGTGGGATATATTTATTGCACGGCTCTTTTGTTCATCGGATAATTTACAAGTACTCTGCAAAGGTTGTCATGACGAAAAAACAAAAACGGAAAGGGTAAAGCGTGTTAGTAAAAGGACTAAAAGCTGATGGCTCTTTCGAGAGTGTAGAGATAGACGAACAAGAAGAAGAAGTGTTGTTAAAGATGGTAGCAAATTATATAGTAAGAAATTGTGTTTTAGAACAAACGGAAGAAGGTCATGAAATATACTTGCACTATCTTCCTGATTGGGTATATGAAGGGAAGTTACAATGAGTAAGAATGATATAACAGGTGACAGCATTCAAACAAAAGGATTCTTTACTAAACAAGGTGAAGAAAACTTTGAACGCATATTCGGTAAGAAGCAATCAAGAATTGATGTGATCTCGCAGAATGGTAACACAGGAGACCATTATGAGTATGAGTTGAATAAAAGTACAGGTGAAGTAGAGAAGCGATTTAAAGATGGTGTAGCTAAACCTAATGGAGAACAGTTTAATGACGAGTAAAATACTATTGCTAGATATAGAGACAAGTCCCAACACTGTCCATGCGTGGGGCATTTGGGATCAGAACATTGGATTGAATCAAATCCTTGAAAGCTCTACAACACTCTGCTATGCAGCTAAGTGGTTAGGTAAGAAAGAAGTTATATTTGATTCAGTGAATAAGTCGTCACAAAAGAAGATGCTACAAGGTATTCACAAACTTCTAGACGAGGCTGATGCAGTCATTCACTATAATGGGGCTAGATTCGATATTCCTACCCTCAATAAAGACTTTATCTTAAATGGTATGACACCTCCTGCTCCATTTAAACAGATTGATCTATTACAAGTGGCTAAGAGACAGTTTAGATTTGTTTCTAACAAACTAGACTATGTTTCTCAAGCTTTAGGACTTGGTAAGAAAGTAGCACATGAGGGACATGAGCTTTGGATTAAATGTTTAAACAAAGATCCACAAGCTTGGAAGACAATGGAGAAGTACAATAAGAATGATGTAGTACTCTTAGAGAATGTCTATCAACGCTTTAAACCATGGATTAAGAATCACTTGAATTTATCTGTCTTGTCTGAAGATGGTTTAGTCTGCCCTAATTGTGGTGGAAAACATCATCAGAAGAGAGGATATGCAATAACAACTAATGCTAAGTATCAACGCTTCCAATGCCAAGGATGTGGAAATTGGTTCAGAGGTACTAAGAGTATTAGCCATAAAACAGGAGAGAAGTATGTCAACATCGCTTAGTAAACAAGTAGGAGGAGACCATTATAAGAAATTTACTATACAACCCATAGAGTTTATAACTAAAAACAATATACCTTTTATAGAAGGAAACATAATTAAATATATCTGCAGATGGAAAGACAAGGGCGGTAAAGCTGACCTAGATAAAGTCATTCACTATGTAGAGCTATTAAAAGAATTGAAAACATGATAACATTAACAGAATTACAAGAAAAGATTATTGAACAAGTTTCAGAAGTAGATTTAATTGACCTTCTAGGACTTACTACTGAGGATTTAGTCTATGCCTTCCAAGACAAAATTGAAGATAGGTTCGAGAGATTGGTCAATGAATTGGAACTTGGAGATAACACTTCCTCCGATTAATTTATATAACTACGCTATAAGAAAGAAGATAATGGATAAAAGTCAAAAGATATTAAGTGACATCACCATATTTAATAAATATGCTAAGTATGTCCCTGAAGCTCAACGAAGAGAAACTTGGGAAGAGCTTGTTAGTCGTAACATGGTTATGCACATGAAAAAGTACCCACAATTGAAAGAGGAAATTAAAGATGTTTACAAATATGTTTACAATCGTCAAGTATTGCCTTCTATGCGTAGTTTACAATTTGGAGGTACTCCTATTGAACTTAGCAATAATCGTATGTTCAATTGTGCTTATTCCCCTGTCGATCATCCTGCCGTTTTCAGCGAGACAATGTTTAACTTACTTGGCGGAAGTGGAGTGGGATTTAGCGTACAACGCAGACACACAGATAGACTCCCTACTATCGTTGGTCCATCCGCTAAACAACGACGATTCTTGGTAGGAGATTCTATTGAGGGTTGGGCTGATTCTATTAAAGTATTAATTAAGTCCTATACCCTTGGTAAATCTGACCCAGTATTTGACTTTAGAGATATTAGACCTAAAGGTGCTAGACTCATTACTTCAGGAGGTAAGGCACCAGGTCCTGACCCATTACGCATCTGTTTAGATAAGCTTCGTAGTGTATTAAACAATGCTGTTGGTCGTAAGCTAGAACCTATCGAAGTACATGATATGATCTGCCATATTGCTGATGCTGTGCTATCAGGAGGTATTCGTAGAGCTGCCCTAATCTCTTTATTCGATAAAGATGATATGGATATGATGTCAGCTAAGAGTGGTACATGGTATGAACTTAACCCACAACGAGGCAGAGCTAATAACTCAGTAGCTTTAAATCGTGATGAGATTACAGAAGAAGAGTGGTTTGCTATTTGGAGACGAGTAGAACAATCAGGTGCAGGTGAACCTGGAGTGTTTTGGACTAATAACTATGATGTGGGTACTAACCCATGTGCTGAGATTAGTTTAAGACCTAACTCCTATTGTAACTTAGTTGAGGTTAATGTATCAGATGTAACGACACAAGAAGAACTAAATGATCGTGTTAAAGCTGCTACATTCATTGGTACATTACAAGCTGGTTATACTGACTTCCATTATCTAAGAAGTGTATGGAAAGAAACTTCAGAAGAAGATGCACTACTAGGTGTTTCTATGACTGGTATTGCTTCAGGTGGTGTTCTTAAACTTAACTTAGCTGAGGCTGCCAATGTTACTAAGGAAGAAAATAAACGAGTGGCTAACATCATTGGCATCAATGAGTCCGCTAGAATTACTACAGTTAAACCTGCTGGCACTACTTCTCTTGTACTTGGTAGCAGTAGTGGTATTCATGCTTGGCATAATGACTATTATGTTCGTAGAATGCGTGTAGGTAAGAATGAACCATTATATAGATATATGACATCAACAGTACCTAGTCTTATAGAAGACTGTGTGTGGAAGCCCCACTTAGAAGCTGTTATGAGTTTCCCTCAGAAAGCTCCTGAAGGTTCTATCCTTCGCACTGAAAGCTATAAAGACATCTTAGAAAGAGTTAAACGCTTTAATATAGAATGGGTAGCTAATGGTAATAATAGAGGTGATAATAAGCATAATGTATCATGCACTATCTCTCTAAAGAATGATGAGTGGGACGAATGTGGTAAATGGATGTGGGAGAATCGTTATAACTATACTGGTATCTCTGTACTACCTTACGATGGAGGCACTTATGTTCAAGCTCCATTTGAAGATTGTACTAAAGAAACCTTCGATGAAATGTTTAAACATCTTCAAGAGATAGACTTAACGAAAGTAATTGAAACTGACGACCATACAGAAGCTAAAGATAACTTGGCTTGTGCTGGCGGAACTTGCGAGGTAAACTAATGTATTATTTTGGATCAGAACTAATCAGTGGTGTTAATTTAGGTATTGAACACATGAGTTATAAACAGATAGGTAGGAAAGGTAAAGGTTGGATACTACTACTTGATCTTCTAATCATTCGATTTATGATTGAATGGGATGAAGAGGGAGAGTAAAGTAAATGAGTCATATACTAATTATTATTACAGGGCTCATTTATGCGTATATAAGTGCTGAGCAATTTTATGTAGGCAACGGTGGAATGAGTCTGTGCTACTTTGGATATGCTTTAGCAAATGTAGGATTGTATATGATGGCTAAATAATTAAGGGGCAGTAAGCCCCTTTTTTATTACATAGGAAGTACTACAGGCTTAGTACTAGAAACCTGAGATGCACCAGCACCAATTAATGATCCTCTAATAATGTCAGTGATATACTTCTTAGATAAAGCTTTATCAGCCATAGAGGGTAGTCCTGAGATTCTTCTAGTAAGTTCTTCTAATTGTGGTCTTGACATTACACCACTTTCTTCAATAGCAGGTCTTAAACGAATAAACTCTTTCATAAGCTTATCAGGGGATATTTCTTTACCTACTTGCTTACCAGCTACTTCTACTGTCTCACCTAAGTTATAGAAGTGTTGATCAACTGCCTTAGCAAACTCCATCTTACCTTCAGGTGATTTAGCAATATTAGATAAAGCTAGTTTATATGGCTCATCTAGTTTAGTAAATTTAGTAGCAACTAGTGTAGGAATACTATCTCTTGCAGAAGCAATAAACTCTTGCTGTTCAATTCCTTTTAGATAGTCATAGCCCTTCTTACCAGTGTTTCTTTCAAGGTACTTATTGAATTGATCTCTTAGTACTCTTTGAGCATCAGGAGAAATCATAGCCTTTGTTTGACCTTCAACAGTGTATGTACCACCATTTTGGATAAGGTTAAGAATATCTTGGTTAGCTGTATTAGCTATCTTAGGATTAGTATTAAGTTGATTCTTTAAAATCTTCTCTAGGTTCTTTTCTTCAACAGGGCTAATAAGATTTCTAGCTCTTAAAGCAGCAATCTCATCTCCTAGTTCAGCATATTCAGTTGACTTAACAAATGGATTGTTAGCCTTCATATTAGCATATAATTGTTTTCTAACAGCTGTAGAAGCAAGTTCATCATCAGCTACTTGAACTCCACTATTCAGTAAGTCACTCTTTATGGCACTTTGTGTTAAGTCAGAGTTCTTTGTTGTATATAAACCTTTAAATGTAGGAGAACCAAATGTCTTTTCTTTAGCTGCTAATGCTGCAAACTCTTCATCTGAAGTACTCTTTAGCATACTAGAAAGTCTTTCACCTTTCCATGTCACTAAGCCTAAGGCTTTAGTACCAAACTTTTTAATAGCACTTGGAAGACCACCAGCAACTATTTCTGTACCTATTTGAGTAGCAGGAGATGCACCCATAGTACGAGTAACTTCACCAGCTCCAGTGCCAGCGGCACCTGAGACAGCTCCACCTAATGTACCGAATGGGAAACCACCAATTAAAGTACCTACACCAGCTCCAATACCTGCACCAACAGCTACATTTTTAAGACTAAAGTCTTGTGGTGCTGTAGGATCAAAGAAACCACTAGGAGTAGATTGTTCAACAGCAGACTCAACTGTAGCTAAATCAGCTGTAGGAAGGCTATCAAACTGATCGAATGGATTACCTTCTACAGTAGGAGCAGTTGTTTCTAATTCGTCAAACGGATTTTTTTCAGCCATGCTTAATATCCTTCAGGTAAATATCCATACTTAGCTTTAAATGCAGGAGCTAATGACCTATCACTAGCTAACTTATCTAGAGCTGCTTGAGGTGCTTTCTCAGGAATATTCTTTTCAGATCCATTCTCTTTTAGCCAATCTTTAAATTTAACATTAGGATTCTTCTTAGAATAAACACTAAACTTAGCTACATCAGCACCAGTAAATGGAATAGCTGTTTTAACTTTCTCTAGATTACCTTTAACCAATGCTTTTTGTTCATCAGATAAAGCTGGGTTAGCCATAGCTGCTTCAGTTGCTGCTTCAGCAATCTGACGAAGTTCACCCATCTTTTGTATTTGAACAACATAAGGTTGACCTGGTTTAGCAATAAGAGCATTCTTTAGATTATCTAATTGAGCAATTGTAGTTCTTCTACCAGCATTTTGCATTGTACCAATGTTTTGTATCACTGGAAGCATAATGGATTCATATTGACCAGCTTCTGCAGAAGTAATAGTATTACCAAATGCAGCACCAGTAGCTGATAGTAAACCAGTACCTTTAAGGTTAGTGAATACACCTGCTGTAATAGGAGATACACCACCTTGAGTTAAGATGTTTAAGTTAGAAGTAGCAGGTACAAGTTCAGCAGATGATGTTACAAAGTTATTTGCATAACCTTTTTCATATACAGATGTTGAACCACCTTTTGGCTTAAGAGAAGCTGTTAATGTAGCAAGTTCTTTTTTATTCTCTTGTCTAATTGCTTCTAATTCTTTACGATCAGCCTGTCTATCTTTAGCTGCTTGAATTCTATCTTGATGTTGAATTTCCATTTGTCTAATTTGTACATCTCTCCATGCAGCTTTATCAGCAGAAGTTTGGATCAATGGAGCAAGTTTTTCAGCAGGTAAATAAGTTGAAAGTGTACTAATAATTTCTTCGCTAGTAGGAGTTCTACCCTCTTCAGCAGCTTTAGTATTTAGTTCTTGTAAAGCTACTTTAGCATCTTGATCTTGTTTTAGATCAAACTCTTTTTGCTTAATAGTAGCTTGTTTAGTATTCCAATCAATAATCTTAGAAGACCCTTCTTCAGCTACCTTAGCAGCAATGTCAGGGAAACCTGCTTCTGTGAATCTCTTTTGAAGTGTAGGATAAAGAATGTTAGGATCAGATACACCATCACCTAGTTCTTGTTGAGTGGTTTGTAATACTTTATAGACATCATTGGCTCTCCTAATCTCAGGATCTTGTGTGCCAAATAAAGCATTAAGACCTTGACCAATTAATGTGCCAACACCTGCTCCAGCAGCAGCTCTAGGACCTTGAGCAGCATAAGCTTTTAGTAGGTCAGCTTGTTGCTGTCTTCTTTGAGATTCTAACTCTTGTGGAGTAGGTCCAAATAAACTAGGTACGATTCCAGCCATAATTTTTCCTTAATTAATATCTAGGTAGTTTAATTCCACCAGTAAATGCACCGCCACCTGAAGTAGGAGCAGGAGTACTTCCACCAAATAAACCACCTAGTTTACTGAATGGATTAAATGCACTTACTGTTGAACCAATGAGACCACCCCAAAAGCCAAGACGATTAGCTTGATTTTGAGCTTCAATTTGAGCATTCACTTGATTTACACCAGTTACATTCTGACCAGCTTGTAATGAATATGGAATATATTGTGAAGGAAGACTTGCTATGTTAATACCAGTTCCTAATAAGCCAGCTGCAGTTGTTAAAGGAGCTACAGCAAGTTCTTGCCCAGTACCATAGATACCTAAAGCATTTCTAAGGTCATCAATCTGTTGTTGTCTTGCTCTATCTTCAGCACCTAAATAGATATTTCTGTTAGCTTCTTCTCTTGCTTTAAATAAAGAATATTGTTCAGGGTTAATATAACCACCACCACTAACTCCAACACCAGTCCCTGTACGACCTTGTGAGAATAATGTATCCGCAAGTCTAGATTCTTCTTGAGCTCTTTGTGGCTCCATACTAGAAATTACTTGGTTATAGTAGTCTCTTGTCTTAGCACCAATATCTGTACCAGCACCTCTAGAGAATAAACCTTGCCCCATTTCAGAGACATCACCAGCAAAGCTTAATTGCTCTTCAGAAGGAAGAGCTCTTTCAGCAGCAGAGGTATATAAATTAAAAAACTTCTGTAATTCAGGTGATAATGATACACTAACACCACCAGCACCTGAAGGGGTCACTGTGCCATACGGAGTGGTTATTGGTGATGCTTGATAGTCAGGGACTTTAGGAGCATCTTTACCACCGAATAATTTTGATACAAAACTCATATTAAACCTCTGTTTTTATAAAATTAATAACATTTTCATTTCTACTTACTTCCTTAAACCCAAGTCTTTCTACGAACTCTTTTGTTTCAGGAAAAGTAGATGTTTCAGCTTTTCCATATTTTAAGATTATATTCTTACATAATCTTTTATACATTTTCATTGGAAACCACTTACCTTTATACTCAGGAAGACATCCACAATGGATATTATTCCTTTTAGTCATAAACAAAGCTACTACTACATCATTCTTATAAACTGGGTAATATTCCCAAGTTAATGCTTCTTCAATGAACTTTTTTTTATTCTCTTTAGGACTTCCATAAATCCTATAAAGAAGATTTACATATTCTATCTTACTCATTAACTCTTCATAATGTAGCATAAAGCATAATATGGAGGTAAATTAGCATTTGTACCACTTACACCTGTTGTACTATTGCTTACAGAAATGCCTGTAGATGCTGCGTAAAGAGTTTCAAAACCTACTAGACCACTACCAGAAGTAGAATTATCATTATTTCCACCTATACTATTTGTGTTAGTACGAACAGAGCCACCCCATCCCCAATGTGAATGTGTTGGGTCGGTTACTGTTGCAGTATGTGTATGGCTTACTACTACTGCATCTGTACTACCTCCAGTAGCACCTACAGCATAAGTAGAACCAGCACCAACTACAAATCTATTTCTTAAATCAGGAGTGCCATTAGATCCATTACATAATACCCAACCTGTTGGGATAGTTCCTGTACTTCCTGACCAAATAGCTATTAAACCTGATGGTACTGAATTAGAAAGTACAAACTCTGTAGTAGCTATTTGTGTTGTATTAGTTCCTGCAGAAGCTGTTGGAGCTGTTGGAGTACCAGTTAAAGCAGGAGAAATAGTATTAGCTTTACTATTGACTGCTGTTTGTAAAGCATTAAACTCTACATCAAATTCAGAACCTTTAATAATTTTAGCTGGATCTCCTGAAGCTAATGAATCCTTTGCTAAGAAGTTAGTTGACTTGGTATAGTTTGCCATTATATCATTTTCCCTGTTTGTAAATAAACATCAATCTTTTGTATAGAGACTGGATTATCGTTAATTGTTGATTCAACTCCAAATTGTATTACTTTGCCTGATCCACCTAAAGGTACATTAATTGTATTAACACCAATACCTACAGAAGAATATTTATCTATATTATATTGGAAAGTAGTATTAAAAGTAGCATAGATACCTGTACCTAAATTTCTATTAATAGGCTGTGAAGTATAATTTAATGTATAGTCATAACCATACTTAAATGAAAAGTCTTGGTCACCTGTACCTATAATTACTAATGATGCTTTTTTAAGCATCTTATTCGTTGTAGCACTACCTAAGTCAGAGCTAGATGTATAATACTGCATATTATATTCACTGGTACCATCTAAATAACCATTGTATTTAGCAATCTTACCTGGAAGACCTATGAATAATTCTCTAGCTTCTGTAGAACAAAATGCTGTATAACTTGTACCAGCTGTATTATTCCATAATGTAGTTCTAGCAGCTCCATTTTGTAGCACTTGTCTTAGGTCAAAATAAACCATAATTTTAGAACCTGGAAATGTTAGAAGATAGAAAGCATCTTTCTCATAATAAGCACTTCTAATATTTTCCACAGTTTCAACTGCTAAGTATCCTACTAAGTCATCTCTAATATTTAAAGAGAGTTCACGAAGAGGCATTGTATTCTCTTGCACTGTTCTGTTAAAACTTCTTACACCACTCTTTGATAAGAAAATTAAATCAGTACCTGTGCTTTGTACAGAATCTCTAGCTACACATCCTACACCTACCACCACATCAGCTAAGGTCATTGTGGTTGGATCATTGGCACCTTGATAGATAACAATGTGATTCTTACAGAATATAACTAAATAACTATTATGATAAGCTAGTGCTGTAATCTCATCATTATTACCAACAACAGAACTAATATCAATAATTCCTGAACCAGTGCCAGTAAAGTTAGCACCATCTAATAATCTACTATAATAAAGAGTATGTTTATGGCTAGTCATTCTAGCTACCCATATTCTACCAAAAGCTGCTAATACACAGTCAGGATCAAATGTTGTAATACCTGAGGGTTTAGCACCATAATCCCCTATTCGTTGCCAAATATAAGGACCTGAATGGTTTTGTTTTCTCCATACTAAGAATGGATTACCAATCTGTGCTGCAAAGCCATAAGAAGAAGCAGTTGCACTACTACCTTCAGCTAACGCTGCAAATTGCCATCTATCATCTGTAGGAGTAATAGGAGCATTTGTAGTTTGATTTGCTGCCTTAGGAATGTGCTCTGTTAGAGTCTCAGTTCCTGTAAATAATTTACCACCACCAGCAGATAGATAACTAATCGTACCATCTATCTCTTTAAATTCAAATATAGAACCAATAGCCTCATTATCAGCTAATGTACCATTGTTTGTAGTAACAGCATCCCAACCTTTTCTAGCACCTAATCTACCATATTTGTCAATGATACAATTAGTAGCAATAGAAGCATAACCACTCTCAAGTGTAACAGAAGAATCTTGGGTATTTAAACCCATGAATCCAGGTGCAGCTATAGAAGTAGTTTTTAATGTTCCAGCCATTATTGAGGATACCAAGTAGTTTCTTCAGGACGAGTACCAGCTTCAATTGCAATTAAGTCTGCTAACATATTTCTGTAACGCATTTCTTGATCTTGGGTTCCACCATCCTCACCTCTCTCAGCAATTGCTCTTGCAAGAGTACCTTCAATAAGAAGAGTATAAGGTATTTGTACTACTTCAGTATCTAAAGTTAAATCATCTTGTGGCATTACCACATTAAAGCGTAATGTATAAACACCATCAGGTACAGGGAATACATCCACTTGAGTATCACCATAAGTGTTAACACCGTTAAAATTGTAGTATAATGGGCTTCCTTTTTGTACAGGAGACATTAATAGGCTTCTTTCAAACCATTTACTATCTCTAGGATATAAGAACACATTATCAGTGTCATTAATAATCTCTAAAACTCTAAAACGAGTTCCAGCACCACGAAGCACATAGTTGAAGAGATCAGGAGCAGTGGTAGCTGTAAGAGTAGTTCTTAAAGTTGACCAATTCCAAGCATCTTCAATTTCTCGCTTAGCGACATTAACTAAGTCACCAATCAATGAGCTGTATGAGTTTTCACTTACAGAAGCCACTGTTGGTTCCCTTAATCTTTTTAAAACCTTATTGACAATTTCTAAATAAGTCATGTGTTATTTTCCCAGTATATACAACAATTATACCATAAGAATGGCTATTTGTCAACTAATTTATTACCATTTTACTTTGTCAGCCCAATATGCCGCTGACATCTTACCTTTTGCTATGTTCTTAGCGTGCCTTGCTTTAAAAGACTTTTGTCTTGCTTTCTCAGAAGTTGTTTTAGGGGCAGATCCTGCACCACTAACCCCTTGCTGACCAAATCTAATTAACTTTTCTTTTTCCCCCACTTTAGCAACCACTGCATGACTCTTAGTAGGGTGGCTTGGAGTTTTCTTTGGTTTATTAAAACCACTAAAAGTTTCTTTGCCTTTTTTAATCATTTCTTCCTCGCTGTTTTAGCACTTTGTTTAAATGCTTTAGCAGTGGGAGCCCCTTTAGACCCCACCTTACGCATCTTCTCACCTGATCCTGCTGCTATTCTTTTACGCTTAGCATGGATGTTAGCATAGAGTCCTTGCTTAGTAGCCACGCTTTGCACCAGTCTTTTTAGGTTTAGAAACCATTTTCTTACCAGTTTTCTTTGCGTACTCTTTAGCTTCTTTTTTACCTTTAGATGTATAACTAAATTTTTTCATTCCGACCATTGGCATAATTATTTACCTTTCTTTTTAGACATACCTGCTTGTGATAATGCAATTGCAATAGCTTGTTTTTTAGACTTAACAACAGGACCTTTCTTAGAGCCAGTGTTTAATGTACCTGCTTTAAACTCACGCATCACTTTGCTAATCTTATTCTGTTTCCCTAGCTTTGTTGTAGGTTTCTTCACTTAAACTCTCTCTTCCCTTTGTTATCTATAATTAAAGCTTGCTTCCTTGGTGTTGCTCCTTTAACAGTTGGAATAGAAATATGTACCCAACTATCAAATTCTAGTATAACCTGATCGTAAGGGATACCATTATCGACAATGGCTCTAACCACTGCATTAGGAGACATTCCCTTGACATTAAAGTCAGCTGCACATCCTTCACAATGTTGTGATGTTTTACTTCCACCCACTGCTTCATTGACTTCCCTCGATCTATACCCTGAACTAATCAGGAGTGGTTTATTAAATAGTTTACGAATTTGTTCTAAAAAGAATGCAAGTCTTTCTAAGTTATCCTTTACTTTATCTGAAGGAGTATTATTTAACCCTCTTCTTGATGCTACTTGACTAAAAGTAAGTTCTTCTAAACTAAAATTAGGACTTAACTTCATTTCTTCTTAATGTAAAATAAACTTCTTTCACCGAATAAATAGAATCCTACAGCACTAGCAAAGTTATCTACCTCAGGTGTTGCAATACCTTGTAAGTGCATAGTAGCCCATGTAGCTAACACTAATAG
>Ga0209358_10000525_pt1 | contig 33273 bp, 33 predicted proteins | sample LauGreFa1BDMLBSN_2_FD_187574 | JGI IMG/M metagenome (GOLD analysis project Ga0209358, IMG submission 187574) | Freshwater lake microbial communities from Lake Michigan, USA - Fa13.BD.MLB.SN (SPAdes) (version 2) | ecosystem: Environmental > Aquatic > Freshwater > Lake | place: Lake Michigan, USA... | reverse complement strand
GGCATTAAAACACCCTGTTAAATATTTATTAGGCACTTTTGGTTTGTTATTCGTGTCCATTTTTTGGTTTTCTGCAAGTCCTCCAAAAGTGTTATTTTTTCCAGAAAATCAACCACTTTATTTAAATGTTTTTATTGAACAACCTATTGGTACGGATATTAACGAAACCAATCAAATTGCTTTGATGGTGGAAGATAAAATATTTAAATATTTTAATGATACTGTTGTGATTGACGGCGAAAAAATGTCGAAAATGTTTATCGTAGAATCTATTGTGGGGCAAGTAGGTAAAGGAACTTCGGATCCTGCTCAAGGAATTTCTATGGAAAACACACCCGAAAAAGCTCGTATCCAAGTAACTTTTGTGCAATTTAGCAAGCGTAAAGGTTTGTTAACTAGTGAAATAATGAATGATATAAGGGCTTTGTTAAAAGGTATTCCAGGAGTGGTTTTATCTGTGGATAAAAATTCTGATGGTCCACCTACGGGTAAACCAATTAATATCGAGATTGTTGGAGATGAATACGACGATATTATTGAAGAAGCTGATGCCATGTTGCGTTTTATTAAAAGCAAAAAAATTGCGGGTATCGAAGAGTTAAAAATGGATATTCAATTGGGTAAACCAGAGTTAATGATTAAAGTTGATGCTCAAAAAGCGCGAAGATTAAATTTATCTACAGCTCAAATTGGTATGACTATCCGAACAGCTTTATTTGGTAAAGAAGTATCAAAATTTAAGCTTGGTGAAGATGAATATGATATTACAGTTAGATTAAATGAATATACAAGAAATAATATCGATAACTTAATGAATCAAGTTATTACTTTTAGAGATATGTTAACTGGCCAAATTCGTCAGGTTCCAATTTCTGCTGTTGCTGATGTGCAAAAAACAAGTACGATAAGTGCAGTTAAACGTAAAAATTTAAAACGTTTAATTACTTTACAATCAAACGTAATTGGAGGATATAATCCTACAGAGGTTGTAGCTGATATTAAATCTGAATTGGCTAATTATAAAACTAAAAACGGTATTGAATACAAATTTACAGGCGAACAAGAAGAGCAAGCTAAAGAATTTGATTTTTTAATGAGCGCTTTATTAATTGCTGTATTCATGATATTTTTAATTCTTGTTGCACAATTTAACTCAATATCAGCTCCATTTATTATATTAACCGCCGTTTTCTTGAGTTTAATAGGGGTGTTTTTAGGGATTAATTTAACTGGAATGGACTTCGTTATTTTAATGATGATGATTGGTATAATTTCATTAGCAGGTGTGGTTGTAAATAATGCTATTGTATTGGTGGATTATACTAAATTATTAACAGAAAGAAAAGAGGCAGAACTTAATTTATCTGGAAAAGGAAAAGAAAGATTACCAATTAAGGATATTAAAGATATAATTGTATCAGGAGGAAAAACCCGTTTACGTCCTGTTTTATTAACCGCAATTACTACAGTTTTAGGCTTATTACCTTTAGCTATTGGATTAAATATAGACTTTATATCATTCTTTGGCTCAGGCGACCCTAAATTATCTATTGGTGGTGATAACGTAATTTTTTGGGGACCTATGTCGTGGACAATTATATTTGGTTTAACCTTTGCAACATTTTTAACTCTAATTATAGTACCAGTAATGTATTTAATTAGCCTAAGGTTAAAATATAAATTATTGAAAATTAAGTAAATAATTATAAAGCAAACTTTTTTGTAGAAAAATTAAAAAATATTTGCAAAAAAGTTTGTTCAAACCAAAGTAACGCTGTATATTTGCATTCCCAATTTTTAGGGAGCTAAATTTTGGCCCGTTCGTCTAGGGGTTAGGACGCCAGATTTTCATTCTGGAAACAGGGGTTCGATTCCCCTACGGGCTACTTAAAAACTAAAATAATTATGGCAAATCATAAATCTGCTAAGAAAAGAATTAGACAAACTGAGGCGAAAAGAGTTCATAATAAGTATTTCCATAAAACTATGCGTAATGCTTTAAAAAAATTAAGAACTACTGAAAACCAAGAAGAAGCTCAAGGTATTGCGCCTTCTTTAATTAGCTTAATTGATAAATTAGCTAAAAAGAATATTATTCATAAAAACAAAGCAGCAAACTTAAAAAGTTCTGTAGCTGTTAAATTAAACTCTTTAGCTAAATAGTTTAAATATAATATAATTATTAAAACCACTCAATTTGAGTGGTTTTTTTATGCTTAATACGTAAAATATTAATTTTAAATTTTATATTTATAAATTTTAAAAATAAAAATGAATATTAGTATAAAAAATTGGGATATACAAGATCGTCCAAGAGAAAAGTTGCTGGAAAAAGGAGTGGACGTGCTAACTGATGCAGAGCTATTAGCGATTATAATTGGAAGTGGAAACGCAAAGGAAAGTGCACTAGATTTATCTAAACGGATTTTACGCGATGTAGGCAATTTAGATAAATTAGCTAAGGCCAACGTGAAGGATTTAACAAAAATATCTGGTATTGGACCCGCTAAAGCCATTTCCATTATCAGTGTTTTTGAATTAGGTAGAAGAAGGCAACCCATAAACGAAAACAATAAAAAAATTACGAGTAGCCATGATGCCTATCAAATTTTAAAAGGAACTCTTTGTGATTTACCACATGAAGAATTTTGGATTGTATTACTTAACCGAGCTAATGTCCCCGTGAAAAAAATTAAACTAAGCAAAGGTGGGGTTGCAGGAACTGTAGTAGATATTAAAATTATTGTGAAAGAAGCTGTAAACGAATTAGCAAGTGGTGTAATTATTTTTCACAACCACCCAAGCGGAAATTTGGAGCCTAGCGCCTCAGACCTACAAATAACCAAAAAAATAAAAGATGCTTTAAACCTTGTTGAAATTAATTTATTAGATCATTTAATAATCACATCAAAATCCTTTTACAGTTTTGCAGATGAAGGAAAATTATAAACTAAACAGGTATTGAATTAATTAATTTTTGAGTGTACTGAGATGAAGGATTGGCATAAATAGCATCACACTCCCCCACTTCCTCTAATTCGCCATTTTTATTTAAAACTACCATACGGTCGCACATGTATTTGATAACCGATAAATCATGTGAAATAAAAATATAACTTAATCCAAAATCCTTTTTTAAATCGCTTAAAACGTTTAAAACTTGCGCTTGTACAGATACATCTAAAGCACTTACACTTTCATCACAAATTATAAATTTAGGTTCTAAAGCTAAAGTTCGGGCAATGGAAATACGCTGGCGTTGTCCGCCACTAAATTCGTGCGGATATCTGTTGTAATGCTCGGGTAGTAAGCCCACTTTTTGCAATAAATATTCTACTTTTTGCTTTAATTCATTTTCTGTTAAATTTTTATTGTAAAATGCGATAGGTTCCTGAATGGCTTTTCCGATGTTTAATCGGGGATTTAAAGAAGAGTATGGATCCTGAAAAATGATTTGAACAGATTTTCGATAATCTTTCCAATCCTGAACGTTAAAATCTTTAATGTTTTTATCTTTAAAAATAATATTTCCATGTGTTATTTCCTGTAAACCCACAATAGCTCTTCCAATAGTGGTTTTTCCACAACCTGATTCTCCAATTAAACCTAATGTTTCGCCAGGGTAAACCTCAAAACTTACTTCATTTACAGCTTTTACAAAAGATGTAGTTTTACCCCAAAAATTAGTTTGATTGGGATAATACACACTTAAATTTTGAACTTGTAAAATGGGAGATGCTTGATATATTTTTTGGTGCTGTAATATACGATTTTGAGGGTTAGATTCGCGGATAAAATCCCCGCTAGGATTATTAATAAAATCCTGAACTATAGGTAATTGTTCAAAACGCTTATCTAACGGAGGCTTACAAGATATTAAAGCTTTGGTATAAACATGTTGCGGATTGTTAAAAATTTCCGATGTAGTTCCTTTTTCTACAACAGTTCCTTTTTGCATAACCAAAACTTGGTTGGCAATATTTTTAATAATTCCTAAATCGTGCGAAATAAAAATCATACCCATATTTCTTTGGGTTTGAATTTCTTTAAGTAAATTCAATATATTTTTTTGCACCGTAACATCTAGCGCAGTAGTAGGTTCGTCGGCAATTAAAACATCTGGATTACAACTAATTGCCATTGCAATCATTACTCTTTGTTTTTGTCCGCCAGAAATTTGATGCGGATATTTATCATAAATTTCCTCTACCCTAGGCAATTTTACTTCTTTAAACAAATCTAAAGTAATTTTTTTAGCCTCTATGGCAGATATTTTTAAATGGGTAATTAACATTTCACTAACCTGATAACCGCATGTAAAAACAGGATTTAAGGCTGTCATAGGTTCCTGAAAAATCATAGCGATTTTTTTTCCTCTAATACCTATTAAATTTTGCGCCACAGAACAATCTAGCCATAGTTGATTATACAAAGAAAAATATTGAATATTACCTTTAGAAATAAAACCACCATTAGGCAATAAACCCATAATAGCTAAAGAAGTAATGGATTTTCCAGAGCCAGATTCCCCAACAATACCAATAGTTTCGCCTTTTTTTACATCGAAACTTATATTTTGTACAACATCAAAATTAGGGGAGAAGCCAATACTTAAATTTGTAACTTTCAATATAACTTCTCCCATAATTTTAAACAGTTTTTTTATTCATTAACCACAAAGTTAATAATCTTGCAATTATAAAATAAAAAATAATTCCCATTGGATAAGCCATAGCAAAAACTTCGTAAAATTCTTTCGCCTGATTGGCTATTAAAATTCCTGAGAAAATTGGCAAAACAAAACCGCCAATTAAAAAAACGTATCTCCAAGGTGCTGGAAATCGTTTGTAGGTCCAAAAAAGTTTCATAAGCACAAAATTTAAGTTAATAAATGACTTATGGAATTCATTTGATAATTTACTCAAAAATCCACTCAAATAAATTCGTAGTAAAAGGTTTATAACTTATTGTACTGTAATAAATTAAAAAGGTTATTTAATCCATAAATCTTTTACACTTAATTTTACCTGTTCTCCAAAAAATATGGCAGTTGTTTTTTCGAAAGAATTGGTAAAATCGGAAACAAAAAACTCATTCGCCCCTTTATGAATAGCTTCCAAATTATTTTCTTTTAAAAATTTTTGCACACTTAACGCAACAATTTTAGCGCTATTAATGATGGTTATTTTTTGTTTATTTTGGGTATAAAGCTGTGCAATTTCTTTTTCGATAATTGGATAATGCGTACAAGCCAAAACCAAAGCGTCGATATTTTTTAAATTAGGTTTACTTAAATAAGCCTGAATAATAGTTTTACTAATATTGTTATTAAAAAAACCTTCCTCAATCATTGGTGCTAACAAAGGTGTAGCTAATGAATTTACCTTTGTAGTTTTAGTAATAGCCCCAATTGTTTTAGGATAAACCCGCGAATTTGTAGTTCCTTTAGTAGCAATTATGCCCACATTTTTATTTGCATAATTTTGAGCAACATGCTCGGCAACAGGAACAATCACATCAAATATTGGTATAATTTCGCCATATTTTTTCCTAAGCTCATTTCCCGCAATAGCCGATGCCGTATTACATGCAATTACAATTGCTTTACAATTTTTTTCGATTAAAAACTGAGTAATTACATCTGAATAATGTTGAATAGAAACCTTAGATTTATCTCCATATGGAAAATGTGCAGTATCCCCAAAATAAATTAAGGATTCGTTTGGACAAGTTTCTTGTATAGCCTTAGCAACGGTTAATCCACCAATACCACTATCAAAAATCCCTATAGCTTTTTCCATATTTTAAATCGAAATAAAAAATAAAGATAATAAAACTATTTTTCAAAAAAAATGAATGTAAAGTTATAAAACTGACAGCGTGTCATTTTGTAAAAATAAAGCCGACAAATTTATACCTGCTCAACGTAAAATTGTCATTTAAAACCCACAATTTTAAAATGGCATATTGTATGTAATTTACGGCACCGTAATTATAAAACTAATTTTTTAACCTATAAAAGTTATAACAATGTCAAAAGTAAATGTACAACCTTTAGCAGATAGAGTTCTGATTGAACCAGCTGCTGCAGAAGAAAAAACAGCTTCGGGAATTTATATTCCAGATACAGCTAAAGAAAAACCACAAAGAGGTACAGTTGTAGCTGTAGGAACTGGAAAAAAAGACGAAGCGTTAACCGTTAAAGTTGGCGATACAGTTTTGTACGGAAAATACTCGGGTACAGAATTGAATATTGAAGGTAAGGATTACTTAATTATGAGAGAATCCGACATTTTCGCAATTGTTTAACATTTAAATTACTAAAAAAATTATGGCAAAGGAAATTAAATTTGATTTAGAAGCAAGAGATGCTTTAAAAAGAGGTGTAGATGCTTTAGCAAATGCTGTTAAAGTAACCTTAGGACCAAAAGGTAGAAATGTAGTTATCGATAAAAAATTTGGTGCACCAACAGTAACTAAAGATGGTGTTAGTGTGGCTAAAGAAATCGAATTAAAAGATCCAGTTGAAAACATGGGTGCGCAGTTAGTTAAAGAAGTAGCTTCTAAAACTGCTGATGCAGCTGGTGACGGAACTACAACTGCAACAGTTTTTGCTCAGGCAATTTTTACAACTGGTATTAAATCGGTTGCAGCTGGTGCAAATCCAATGGATTTAAAAAGAGGAATAGATAAAGCGGTTACAGCAGTTGTAGCACACTTAAAATCTCAAAAAAGAGATATTAATAGTAAAGAAGAAATTGCGCAGGTAGCAACTATTTCGGCTAATAACGATAACTTAATTGGTAATCGTATTGCTGAAGCAATGGAAAAAGTGGGTAAAGATGGTGTAATTACTGTTGAAGAAGCTAAAGGTACTGAAGATGAGTTAAAAACTGTGGAAGGTATGCAATTCGATAGAGGTTATTTATCTCCATACTTTGTTACCAACACCGAAAAAATGCATGCTGAATTAGACAGTCCTTTAGTGTTGATTTACGACAAAAAAATCTCTGCAATGAAAGACTTGTTACCCGTTTTAGAAAAAGCAGTACAAACTGGACGTCCTTTATTAATTATTGCCGAAGATGTGGATGGTGAAGCATTAGCTACTTTGGTGGTAAATAAAATTCGTGGATCGTTAAAAATTGCTGCGGTTAAAGCTCCAGGTTTTGGCGACAGAAGAAAAGCAATGTTAGAGGATATTGCAATTTTAACAGGTGGTACTGTAATTAGCGAAGAAAGAGGTTATAAATTGGAAAATGCCGATTTATCTCACTTAGGGTCTGCAGAAAAAATAACTATCGATAAAGACAATACTGTAATTGTTAATGGAGCTGGAGATGGTAGTTTAATTGCAGCAAGAGTAAAAGAAATTCGCTCTCAAATTGAATCTACAACATCCGATTACGATAAAGAAAAATTACAAGAACGTTTAGCAAAATTAGCTGGAGGAGTTGCTGTAATTTATGTAGGTGCAGCTACCGAAGTTGAAATGAAGGAGAAAAAAGACCGTGTAGATGATGCTTTACATGCAACCAGAGCTGCGGTTGAAGAAGGAATTGTTGCTGGTGGTGGTACAGCTGCTATTAGAGCAATTGCTGCTTTAGATAATTTAAAAGGTGAAAACGAAGACCAAAATCATGGTATCCAAATCGTTCGTACAGCTCTAGAAGCTCCTTTACGTACAATTGTTGCAAATGCAGGTGGTGAACCATCAGTAGTTGTTCAAAAAGTAAAAGAAGGAAAAGATGATTTTGGTTATAATGCTCGTATAGATGAATACCAAAATTTAATTAAAGCTGGTGTTATCGATCCAGTTAAAGTAACAAGATTAGCGCTTGAAAATGCTGCTTCAATATCCGGTTTATTATTAACTACCGAGTGTGTGATTGCCGATATCGAGGAGCCAGCTCCTGCAGGTGGTGGTATGCCAGGTGGAATGCCGGGTATGATGTAAAAATCATTTTAATTTATACTTTTAAAGGCTGCCCTGTGCAGCCTTTTTTACATATCACGATTTACATCATGATTAATCAAAATTCTAAAATTTTAATTGTAGGCGCTGGTCCATCGGGAAGTACTTTGGCTATATTTTTGGCTAAAAAAGGGATTCATCATGATTTAATTGATAAACAAATTTTTCCTCGAAAAAAACATATGGCGACACACTTACGTTGGAAGCTATTGCTGTATTAAGTAAAATCAATAATGGAAAATTAGATGAAAACTTGGAACAAATTATACACAAGGTTCATGCGTTAGATGTAATAAATAGCAAAGGATATTGTTGGCGCTTAGAAGTAAAAAACGAATTAAAAGACGGTTTATTTTGGTGCGTAGAACGAAAATTATTTGATAACTACTTATTGCAAAAAATCAATCCACAATACACTAATTTTTTAGCACAAACATCTTACTTGTCCTTACAAAAAATAAACGATAAAGTACTTGCACATTTAAAAAATAAAAACGGAGAGCAAACTGTACAATATGATTTAATTATTGGCGCTGATGGTGATAGATCTGTTGTTAAAAAATATTTGCATTTTAATGGAAATCAAAAATTTAAAGCCCAAAACTTTGCTTCAGTTCGTGCTTATTATAAAGGGATCGAAAAAGTAGATAGTTTAAAATTTTATTACCTAAACCACTTACTTCCAGGTTATTTTTGGATATTTCCCATGCAAAATGGCGTGTTTAATGTTGGTTTAGCGGTTTTAAATAGTACTATTGAAAAAAACAAACTAAACTTAAAAATCGAACTCAATAATATTATTCAACAAAATCCAAATGTTGCACCTCATTGTAAAAATGCATTTAAAATATCGGAAACAGAAGGTTGGAGTATTCCACTAAGCTCTAAAATTGAGCAAGTATATGGTGATAATTTCTTACTCTTAGGTGATGCTGCACATTTAGCTGAAGCGACAACTGGGAAAGGAATAGGAATTGCTATGTTAAGTTCCGAAATTGCTGCAAACACAATAGAATTAGCCCTTAAAAAGAATGATTTTTCTGCAAAAACTTTAAAAAATTATCAAGATACTTTACACAAACGGCATTTGTCCACATGGAAATTTATAACATTTGCTCAAAAATGTTTTACTTTTCCATTAATTATAACCTTATTTATCCGATTGGCAAACTTTCCATTTATAAATAAACCCATCCAAAACTACCTTCAAAAAGCTTATCAAAAATATATTTTAAATTAAATTTGATATTATCAACTATTGATACTTTTCCAAAGATTTTTGTAAAATGGATTTAATTTTGGATTGAATCTCAGTTGGGGAAATTACTTTAACATCATTTCCATAACTTAATATTTTTTCGTACAACTCAAATCCTGGAATTACAAAAATACTTACCTGAAAATAATCTTGGAAATAACTTATTTTTTGCGAAGGATGAATGGCTTGAGTACTTAAATAGCCTAACATAGTTAAGGGAAATTCTAAAATTATTTCGCAAGGTTCATCCTTGGTTTGGGTTATTCCAAAGGCATTTTTAAAAAAATTATCCGGATTAAAATTGGCTTGAATAGTAAAATTTTCATTTTCGATTTTTAAATCTACAATTCTATCTAAAGCAAAAGTTAAAATTTCGTTTTTATTTTCATCTAAAGCAATTACATACCAGCGATAACGGTGTTCTTTCAATAAATATGGATGAATTGTGCGTGCACTAACTTCTTTGCTGTTAAATTTTTGATATTGTAATACTATTTTTTGTTGCTGTACAATAGCATTATACAAATTGGATAAATGTTGATTGCCTGAATAATCTGGAATATTATCAAATTTAACTACAGATTTTAATCTTTCGTCCTGTACCTCACTCGCTATGTTTAAACGGTTAAAAATCTTTTCGATAGCAAAACCAAAATCACTAAAAATCTCACTCTCTTTAAAGTTTAAAAGCGTGTTAGCTGCAAATTTTAAGGCCTCAATATCATTTGATTTTAGAGGAATTTTTTGAATGGTATATTCTTTATCAGCATAATAATATCCCCAGTTTCGTCTCGAAAATTTGATAGGCGCAAAAAAACCTAACTCTCCATCAAATTTCATAGCATGAATATCCTTTTGAATGGTTGAAATACAAATATGCTCGGCATGATTAGAGCCAAATAAAGATTCCTCACATTTTAATCGGATTTCCTCAGTCGTTGGGAATGGTTTATATTTATTTCGTAATAAATTATCAATAATTCGGTACCTAATTAAAGCATGTTTGTGTAACGACATTTTTTTAACTAATTAAAAATCAAACTGAATACCTTGAGCTAAAGGTAAATCTGTACCGTAATTAATTGTATTGGTTTGTCGGCGCATATATATTTTCCAAGCATCCGAGCCCGATTCTCTGCCACCGCCAGTTTCCTTCTCACCTCCAAAAGCACCCCCAATTTCGGCGCCAGAAGTACCTATGTTAACATTTGCAATTCCACAATCAGAACCTTTACACGATAAAAACAACTCCATATCACGTAAATTATTGGTTAAAATTGATGAAGATAATCCTTGAGGAACTTCATTTTGCAAAGCAATCGCTTGATTTAAATCGCTGTATTTCATTAAATACAAAATAGGAGCAAAAGTTTCGTGTAAAACAACCGGAATATTTCCACTAACCTCAACAATTGCAGGATAAACATAACAATTAGATTTTTTACCTTCTACAACACCATATTTTGTTATAATTTTACCTCCTTGTTGTTCGGCTTCTTTTAAGGATTTTAAATATGCTTGAACAGCTTGTTCATCGATTAATGGACCTATATGATTTTTAGTATTTAGCGGATTGCCAATATTTAATTGTTCGTATGCTTTAGTTAATTTAGTTTTTACCTCGTTGTAAATTGTATCATGAACAATTAAGCGCCTTGTGGTGGTACAGCGCTGTCCGCACGTACCTACAGCACCAAAAACTGCAGCGCGAATGGTTAAAGCAATATCCGCAGATGGCGTAACAATAATAGCATTATTCCCCCCTAATTCCAACAAGGATTTTCCAAAACGAGCGGCTACTTTCTGACCTAATTCTCGACCCATTTTAGTGGAACCTGTTGCCGAAACCAATGGGATACGTTCATCTTCACTTATCCATTCCCCTAATTTTTTACCCCCAGTTACCACTACGTTTATACCTAAAGGCAAATTATTTATTTGTAAAACTTTATTTACAATTATACCGCAAGCAATTGCACATAAAGGCGTTTTTTCCGAAGCTTTCCAAACACAAACATCACCGCAAATCCAAGCAATAAAAGCGTTCCAGCTCCAAACTGCAACCGGAAAATTAAAAGCCGAAATAATTCCTACCACACCTAAAGGATGATATTGTTCGTACATTCGGTGGTTGGGACGTTCGGAATGCATTGTTAATCCATATAATTGTCGGGATAACCCCACAGCAAAATCAGCAATATCAATCATTTCTTGAACTTCACCTAAACCCTCCTGATATGATTTTCCCATTTCATACGAAACCAATAAAGCTAAATTTTCTTTTTCTTTTCGTAATTCTTCACCAATTTGTCGTACGATTTCCCCTCTTTTAGGAGCAGGAACTAAACGCCAAACTTCAAATGCCTTTAAAGCAGTTTTAACAGCGTCGTTGTACTCGGTTTTTTGTGTAAGTACTACCGCAGCAATTTCCTTATTATCTACAGGAGAAAAACTGGGTATACTGGTTTTTCCGTTTCCATAAAAAGCAGCGCCAACAGAAGTTCCACCATTATTTTTTTTAATCCCTAAGGCATTTAACGCTTTAGTAATTTTTTCATGATTATTTTTTTGCATGGCGTTTAATTTAAGGAGAATTTATACTCAAAAATACGGCATTAATTTACAAAAAGTTTATTTATAATTAATATTTAAAACTTTAATTAAGTTTAAACCGTTAAAAATGGCTATCTTTACATTTTGTAAATCAAACACTATGGCGTACGATATTATACAAGAAGGGAAATTTAGCTATATAGAAGAAGGTACAGGTGAGCCTTTGGTTTTGTTACATGGCTTATTTGGTGCATTATCCAACTTTTCGGATTTATTTAATCATTTTAAAGATAAATACAGGGTAATTATACCAATGTTACCTTTATATGATTTACCCATCATTAAAACTGGAGTTAGTTCGTTAGCTAAGTATGTTCATGAATTTATTGAATATAAAGATTTAAAAAACATAACACTTTTAGGTAATTCCTTAGGGGGGCATATTTCTTTGGTATATTACACAAAATGGCCAGAGCGTGTACACTCAATGGTTTTAACAGGAAGTTCAGGTTTATACGAAAATGCGTTTGGTAGTCAGTATCCACGTAAAGGAGATAAAGAATATTTACGTGAAAAAGCGGCAAAAACTTTTTATGATCCTAAGCATGTTACGGATGATTTAGTAGAGGAATTATTTGAAGTAATTAACGATAGAAATAAATTAATTAGGATTTTAGCGATTGCTAAAAGTGCTATCCGTCATAACATGGCAGAGGATTTACCAAAGTTTAAAATTCCAGTTTGTTTAATTTGGGGGAAACAAGATAATGTTACGCCTCCTGAGGTGGCTACAGAGTTTAATACTTTATTACCTAACTCGGAATTATTTTGGATTGACAAATGCGGACATGCGCCTATGATGGAGCATCCAGAGGAGTTTAATACGATTTTAGCTCCTTGGTTAGCTAAAATTAAAGGATAAAAAAATTGCAAAATTATTTGGTACTTAATTTTTTTTAAGTACATTTGCACACCGTTTTAAAGGAGGTGTCATAGCTCAGTCGGTAGAGCAAAGGACTGAAAATCCTTGTGTCGCTGGTTCGATCCCAGCTGACACCACAAAAAAAGAGAGTTTGAAATTTCAAACTCTCTTTTTTTTATACTTATTTTTCCCTATACCTTTTTAATCTCGTTTTTTTATCAAACCTTCTGTATCGCCAATTTTACGTTCATAAAGGTAGTAAACTGAAAGTGACACTTGCAAATAGCAACCTTTGTAAAAGCAAAATAAGAATAAAATAAAAAAGGCACATAAATTTTACGTGCCTTCTACTTATAATTCATACTTATAATTTATAAAGTTTCTAGTTTATTTAAAACTAAACCAGCAGCACCAATCAAACCTGTGTCCGCATTTTTACCAGCAGGTAATAATTGCATATCTTGGATATAATATGGAGTTAATAAACTTGTAGCTTTTTTAATCGCTGCATCATAAAATAAATCAAATGATTTACCTACGCCGCCGCCAATAATTACTTGTGAAACATCGTATAAATGAATAATACTTACCATTGCTTCGCCAATTAACTCGCCTACAAAATCAAAAACAGATAAAGCAAATTTATCTCCAGCCTTAGCAGCATGGTAAACTTTTTCAACGGTAATTTCTTCTTCGTTTTTTAAACTAGAGTTTGCGTTTTCGGGTTTGTTCAACTCCTGTAATACATAACTCACTAAATTTCTTTGTCCAACATAATCCTCAATGTTTTTATTCCTGTCCGGTCCAACAGGAATTTTACCAATTTCTCCAGCATTACCTTTAGCACCAATAAATAGTTTACGATGAATAATAACACCGCCACCAACACCGGTTCCTAAAGTCATTAAAGTAAAATTATCTAAATTATGTCCGCCAAAATACAATTCGCCTAAAGCAGCACAATTGGCATCATTTTCCAAACTAATTACCAAATTTGGAAAAGCATCTTTTAAAGGCTGATAAATATTAGTACCATTTAAAGTAGGCAAATTAGCCGCCTCCATTAACACATGACGGTTTAACGATAACATACCCGGCATACCAATACCAATACCTTCAACAGTATATTTTTCCTGAATTTTTTTGCTAACTTCAATTAACAATTTAATAAAATCGGCACTTTTTTTTGTGTTTTCTAAAGTGTCATAACGCTCAGTAAAAACAATTTCACCCTCACGCGTTACTACTCCAAACTTTATAGTTGTACCTCCTACATCAATACCTAAATACATAACTTTTGATTTTTAAAAAATTTCGTGGTACAAAAAAAACATATTTTATTTAAAATCAAACAAAAAAGATTTTTTTTTATGAACAATGATATTATTTTAATTGTGAACAACATTCATGAGTATTAAAAATAAAATTTCTGTATTTTTTGTTTTAACTCATTAAATCAAGTAAATTTAGAATCGCTAAAATAAAAAAAGTATGAAAAAATTATTAATTAGTACAGGTGGAGGTGATTGTCCGGGTTTAAATGCCGTGATTCGTGGAATTTGTAAAAATGCCTATAAAAATGGAAACTGGGAGGTTTATGGAAGTATGGAAGCCTTTAATGGTGTGTTAAACGAGCCGCAGGAAATAATTAAATTAACTCCAGAGGTTGTTGCGGGTATACATGTAAAAGGTGGTACTATAATTAAAACTACCAACAAAGGAAATCCTTTAGAATTTCCTATTAAAAACGCCGATGGTAAAACTGAGTTACAGGATAAAAGTAGTGTTTTAATAGCTAAATTAAAAGAATTAGGTTTTGATGCTTTAATTAGTATTGGAGGTGATGGTTCTCAAAAAATATCCTACGCTTTACATTTAAAAGGCTTGCCAATTGTAGGTGTACCTAAAACGATTGATAACGATTTATCGGCTACCGATGTTACTTTTGGTTTTCAAACCGCTGTGCAAGTTGCAACGGATAGTTTTGATAGATTGGTAACTACTGCCGAAAGTCACCACAGAGTAATGATTATGGAAGTAATGGGGCGCGATGCAGGCTGGATTGCTTTAAATACTGCCATTGCTGGTGGTGCTGAGGTTTGTTTAATTCCAGAAATTCCTTACGATGTAAATAAAGTAGTGGAAAAAATTAATTCCAGATACCGCAACGGAAAAGGTTTTGTAAATATTGTAATTGCCGAAGGTGCTGTGGCTAAAGATGGAACTATTACTGCAAAAGAAGGTGATATTGGTTCGCACCATCCACGTTTAGGTGGTGTTGCTTTTACACTTAGCGAACAATTAAAAAATGCTGGCTGTAAGGCGGATATCCGTGAAACTGTTTTAGGTCATATTCAAAGAGGAGGAACGCCTGTTGCTTACGATAGATATTTGGCAACTTTGTTTGGAATTAAAGCTTTTGAATTGGTAGAAAAAGGTGAATTTGGTAAAATGGTTTCGTTTAAAAATAACGATTTTGTTGCGGTGGATTTAAAAGATGCAACTGCAGAGTATAAAGCGGTAGATGTAAATGGTTTTGCGGTTAAAGCTGCAAAAGCTATTGATGTTTGTTTTGGAGATTAATTTTAAATTATGGAAATTGTATTGCTAATTTTATTGGTTATTTGTATTGTTTTATTGCTTTTTATAAGTTTTAAACTTACGCAAAACAAAACGGATAACTCAACCGAAATTTTACAAAATCAGATTCATCAAAACAGGATAGAGTTAAGTCAGGCGTTAAAAGATAACCGTATGGAATTATCTGATGCCTTGGCAAAATTAAACCAATCTTCAATTGATAAATTAGCGCAAATACAAAGTAATTTATTGGAAATTTCTAAGGAAAACCGACAAGAATTAAAAGATTCGTTACAACAATTTGGGGAAACTTTTTCAAAAAATATTCAGGAGTTTAATGTTTTTCAGAAAGAGAAATTTGAAACCATGGCGCAAAAACAAGATGAGTTGGTAAAATCTACCGAACTTAAATTGGAGAAAATGCGCGAAACGGTGGATGAAAAACTACACAAAACTTTAGAGGAACGATTAGGGCAATCGTTTAAATTGGTGAGTGACCGACTAGAAGCTGTGCAAAAAGGATTAGGCGAAATGCAAGTTTTAGCCAATGGTGTAGGGGATTTAAAAAAGGTATTAACCAATGTAAAAACGCGCGGAGTATTAGGCGAAATACAATTGGGGAATATTTTAGAACAAATTTTAGCGCCGGAACAGTACGAAAGTAATGTGAAAACCAAAAAAAGCTCCAACGATCATGTGGAATTTGCTATAAAGTTGCCAGGAAAAGACGATGGAAATCCTGTGTTTTTACCCATTGATGCTAAGTTTCCGCAGGAAGATTATTTGCGCTTACAAGCTGCTTTTGATATTGGTGATATTGCAGGTATGGAGCAAGCAAATAAAGCATTGGTTACATCGGTTAAAAAATTTGCAAAAGATATTAAGGATAAATATATCGACCCACCTTTTACAACCGATTTTGGAATTTTATTTTTACCTATCGAGGGATTATTCGCCGAAATTGTTCGTCAGCCCGAACTCGTTGCCTATCTACAGCGCGAACTTAAAATTATAGTAACAGGACCAACAACCCTAGCCGCCATGTTAAATAGTTTACAAATGGGTTTTAAAACTTTAGCAATACAAAAACGAAGTAGCGAAGTTTGGCAAGTTTTAGGAGCCGTTAAAACCGAGTTTAATAAATTTAGTGGCGTATTAGAAAAAACTCAAAAGAAATTGGCCGAAGCCAACTCCGAATTAGATTTATTAGTTGGCACACGTTCCCGAATGTTGTTATCCAAACTTAAAAATGTAGAGGAATTACCAGCCGACCAAAGCACCAAGTTGCTAAACGATAACACAGATATTGAGGAGGTTTAATACCAATTGTATTTTAAAATAAGCTTAGCGAATTTTAAAATTTACAATGATTAATGCCGGTTGTAATCGGCATTAATCAAACTTTATCTATAAAAAAAGCTCCGAAGTTGTGTTTACTTATAGTACCTTTTCAAGTCTCATTCTTGGAGGAAATCCTGGTGAATAAATTTTAACTTCATTGTTACACCTGTCATTTTTAGTTAATGTATGTAATTCTTTGTTGTTAGTAAAATTGTAATTAAACTTTGGACTAAGGAGTATTCTCTTGAATTCAAAAGACGAATTAATACAATTTAATTTGTTCCAAAGTTTAATGCAATAGTCCATAAAAAGCTCTGATGCAACAAATTGGTCAGCATAACCTTTTGGATTATTAGATTTCAATTCGAAAAGAATCACAAGATTTTTGTCGGGTAAAATAAGGCAATAGTCGCAACCTTTATGAATGAATTCTAGACCACTTCTAAGATAGGCAGAACGCACTTTGTAGTTAGGTCTATCTACATCAAGTTTTATCAGGACTGCATTATTTGGAATTCCACCAATAATAATTGATTGACCAGTTGTTTCTTCTTGAAGTCTAAGCTCACCTGCTAATTGGTCAAAATTTTGAATAACTTGTTCGTTACAAAATATCTCTTTCATTATTCGATAAAATAATCAAGGTCAGAAGACGTGTGAAACAAAGAATTAATTTCATCATCGAAGAAAGGGATTTCTATACCTTTATTTGTGATTTTCATAGAGGTTAAAGTTCCATTGTATGCCTGGTATACAGAAATCAAATTATTATTGAGCTTATCCGAAGATGTATAAAACTTTTTGTTTCTGTTAAGCCACTCATCTTTTTTAGGAAAATCATTATTAAGTAGAACCAAATTATTTAGTTCCTTTATCAAAAAGTCACTATGAGTAGTTATGAATACTCTAATACCTAAATTAACTATTGCAGCAATTAATTTTGCCATCAATCTTTGATTTCTCAAGGTTAAGTGACTTTCAGGTTCGTCAATTATTAACACGTCATCTTTTTTTGCAATATGCTTCAAATAGAAATAGATATCTACTATGCATCTCGCAGATGATGAAGCTAAGTACAATGGGATGTCGAATCGATTGTTCTTTTTGTTTTTAGTATAAAATCTAATGTCTTGTTTATTTTCTTTTTTAAATTCAGCACCCAATATTTCTTTAATAATTTCAACTGGATAGCTTACGTCTAGCTCAGTTTGATTTTTTTTGATATTGTCGAGGCTTCTTGTAAATGCTATATGGTCTCTAATTGGGGTAGCATAATAAGCACTCATATTAATTATAAAATCTAATGGGTGCGTGTTTTCATCTTTGTCGTCAAGTTTTTGCAAACCTTCAATCATTGAATTTCTTCTTTCATCTAATTCTTTGTAGAACAATGATATTCCAAGTCTTTCAGCTGTTATAATTGTTGGGTCTGGGAAAATGCTGTCAAATACTAACATTGAGAACAAGTCTCCAACTATATTTCTAATCATACTATCACTCAATTCTTCTTTTGAAGAGTTCTTGAAAAAAATTGTTAGATTATTATTCTTAATGCTTCCTTCAAAACTAATATTTTCACCAACCCTAATTTTTCTCTCACAATCTTTAAAATGTTGAGGTTTGTCAAATTCAATTTTTACTGAAGCATTATCAAATATTTTTTCCTTATCATTAAATAAATCTCTAATTCTTCTTTTGAATTTATCACTTTCACTCTTAATTGATTTATCAACTAGTAAAATAATTTCATGCTGTTTCAGAGTAATTTGACCGTCAGCTTTGATTTTTTGCTCAACGTCTTTAAAATTAGCATAATTTATAAAATCTCTCCAATACTTAAGCGCACCATAGATGCTGTATGTAACATAAGTTTTACCCGAATTATTGTCACCAACTAGTATGGTTAAATTATTTAACTCTAGTTGACAATTGTCAATTTTGCCGAGATTTTTTATTGTTAATTTCATTGTTTTTCAGTTCTTTCTTTATGCATAGCAAAGATAGTCAAAGCGATGCGAATGTAAATTTATTTCTGTTCTTTTTTGCGGCTAAGTTATCCGTTACATTTGCTACCAACATTTATGATTACGCTACTGATTCCCGCAATGCGTCAACTTCGCAATTAGATAAAGGTTGCTCAATACAATTTAAGGGATTATAAAAATCATTTATATATATTTTAAACATAAACTTTTTTATTGCAAATATAATTTTTTTCACAACATATCCAAAGGACTTATAATTTTATCAACGACGGAGGAACGACGAGATTAAAATGTCTTTTTTATTGTAATTTCTTAATTGTTACTGTGCTGTTAGCGGTATTGTTTATTTTCTCCAAGGCATATAGATTTTTAAAACACTCTCTCTTTCTGCCGACTCCCGTTTGTCTTTTAATTCCATTGACAGCTTATTTAAATGATTTATAAATTCTTTTTTTTCAGTTTCTTGTCTAAAAAGCCTAACGTTTGATTCAAATACTCTCAGACCTTCAACACAAACTCTCCAAATGTCTTTAAACATCAATCGTAGAGGCTTGTCTTTTTGCCAGTAGCACATATCATTCTGAAATTTATCCCAAAGTCTTCTCATTTCTTGAATGTGTCCAGGTAACTTTTTAGATTCATTTGCATCATTGAAACTGTCGATTTTCAAATTATGTGCAAAATCATTTCTAATATTTCTGATATTATCAAACATATCTGGAAAATGCTCAGGAATTAGATTAAAAGCTCTTATGAGATTGATTTTCGTGACAAGATTAGTCCTGTCATTTATTAATAATTGATGATTGGGAATAAAAGCTTTTAGAAATCTGTCAATTTGATATTCAAGAACCGATGTCGCTAGAATAACAAATGAACGGTCGTCTTCAATTTTATTAAGCCTCTGAAAAAACGGAGGTAAATCGTCATTCCAATCTGATCTTTCCCATAAGTCAAATTGTTCAGGAAAAAGGCATTTCCCTTTATCACTCTTATAAACACTTATTGTTTTCTTCTTTTTCATTCTAGGGGGTTCAGTTTCAACACTAAAGAAAAAACAAAGGATATAAATGATTTAAAATACATATTTAATTACTGATAAAATTAATCCCTGAGGCAACGAACAGAAAAACCAACTCTCTTAACGCCGTCGTCGTCCCTGTCTACACCGTCGTAGCTGCCCAACTCGCGGTACCAAGCAAAACTCGCGTTGACCTCGGAAGAACTCCACCAGTAACCGAAGTCTACAACATAGCTGAAAGGTCCAGAGTCGTAGCGGAGACCGCCCGGAAGACCTCTCCATCCAAAATTATCGGTTCCATTTCTATTTTCAGCCCAAGTTGATGAAGCTTTTAAAGCAATTCCTTCTTTATGCCCTTTATTACTTAAATAATCCGTTAACACAGTCCACTCTTTATCTGTTGGTACATGCCAACCTGTGGGGCATAATTTATTGGTATTTACTGCATACCAATTGTATAATTTACCATAAGTTGCTTCGTACTGGCTATTGTTATTGTAATAGCACCAGGCTCCTGTAGTTAAAGCCTTCCATGTATCACTATTACTTATGTTAGGAATTATACTGCCGTCATTATACTTATTTGTTGTTAAATTCTCAGCCATCCATTCCTGATTGCCGATAATAACAGTTTTATATGTATTACCATTAATATCTGTAACACCTCTTCCATATTGGACACCTGATCCCGTTTTATTGTTAGAGATAAAATTATCCAAATCCAATGTAAACTCCAGTTTTGTAGTTTCATTTTCGCTAATCTCAATTTTTTGTTGTACATCTTTATAACCCTCTTTTTGTAATTTTAAAGTGTAAGTACCAATTAATAAATCTTTAATGGTATTGGGTGTTGTGCCGTAGTTTTTATTATCGATAAGTATTGTAGCGTCAAAAGGAGTGGAAACTACATCTAGCCTCCCTGTTTTTGGTTTTAATTCGTAGTATAAATCTTGATGTTTATTAGTTTCAACAACTAATTGATGCACTTGTTCGTAATATTTTTCGTGTTTAATTTTAACAGTATAAATTCCCTTGCGTAAACGGCCGTTAAATACACCTTCGGCTTTTTTTACTCCATTAATTTCGATAGTTGCTTTAGGATTAGTTTTTAAATTAATATTAGCAAAAACAGGTTGCATAGTAAATTGTACATTTGTTTCTAAACCATCTTTAACTTCAATGGTTTGCTCGTTAGGTTCGTACCATTCGTTAAATAATTTTACAGTATAATTTCCACTATTTATTTTATCTAAAGTAGCAGGAGTGGTTTTGCCAGTATTTTCATCATTTAAATATATTTGCATACCGTCCTCGGGTAATGATGAAACTTGTACATTACCAAAACGTGGTTTTAAATCAAATTTTAAAACTTCTTTTTTGTCGGATATTTTAATTTTACCAGCTACCGTATGATAACGCGCATTTTCGATACGATAATTGTAATCGCCAATAGGATATTGCGCCTGATAAGGTGTTTTACCTAAAAAATCATCATTAATAAAAACATTAGCATCAGTTGGTTTGGTATCAATGGCTAACCATTGGGTTTCGATAACTTTTTCCTTTACAACAATTTCGATATCGGCAGTAGTAAGTAACATTTCGTAAACATTTGCCGCCTCTATTGGCATTGGGAAAATATAATTTCGTAAAACCCCTAATTGCGCATGTTTTATAGTAATTTTTTGTGCACCACGAGGAATATATACCCAAATTTCGCCAGTTTTTTGTTCGGATGCTACCACACCTAAGGATCCAATATCAAAACTAAAACCTGTATGTTTTGTAACCACTTTTATTAATGCAGAAACTTCGCCATTTTGATCTTTTTTTGGATATGTTACACGCGCATCTAAATCGTTTTCTAAAAAAATAAATTTTTCTACATTTATTTGTTGAGCTAATACATTTGATACAGATACACTAGCACCTATCATCCAAATAAATATTTTAAATAGGGATAAGTGTTTTAACATAATTTTATTGATGTTTTTTAAATGGTAAAATTAAAAGTTTTCTAAGCCAAAAATCGATCCATCGGGATTTTTTTGTGGCTGCCATGTACGTACATGAATTACAGGTTTATCTTTATCGTTTAAATCAATTAACAAAAACAAATATCCCGAATCGCCATAGTTAGATGAAAAATAATTTTGTTTAATTTGTATGCCGTAAACTTCTCCGCCTTTACCAGATTTACGAACGATATTGTCTTCGAATCTAATATTTATAAATTCGTTGCTTGCAAACGAATGTTTTAAATTTTGGATGTATTGGCTTTTGGTAACTTTGTTGTATTTAATTAATTGGTTTTCTTTGTAAGGGCTATCGGCAAGTGGTTTTGTTTTTAATACATTACCTACAATTATTAAAGCATCATCATCGAAAATTTGCTCCAAGTAATTTGAGTTTTTTAAAGCATAAGCAGTTTTGTATTGCTCGAGGAAATTAATTAAAATTAAACGTGTAAACTCGTTCCAAATATCTTTGTTGGCAATATCATTATAAGCTTGTTGCGAGAGTGCAAAGTTTAGGGTGGATATTTTTTTGTTTTCATCGAATATAAAAACTACATCCTCCAAAAAAGTGCGACTATTGTTTTGAAAAGAAAATTGAATTAACAAAGACCTACACATTACTTGATTGCCAAAAGTGATATAATTTAATTTGGTATCATCAATAATTTTTGCTTTGCCATATTGTAATAAACTTAAAAAAGATTGATAACCCTCTGGTGTAAATAAGTGTTGTACAGATTGGTAATCTTTAATTTTTATAGCTTTTATAATTGTACTCATTTTTTCCTGATAAGTGGAATTGTTGGTAAGCAACTGAATATTATCCTCCGAAAAGTTGTTTTGAGTTAATTCCTTCAAAATAAGCTTTTGGTTTGGATCCACTTTTATGTAACTATTTTTAAAAGGTATCATCTCTAATTTGCTCATTACATCTTTTAACTCATGGTCTATGGCGCTTTCACCTTCAAAAATATATTCTACTTTAATACTAATTTGATCCAAAACTTTATTTTTAACAAACTCCACAACGCCTACGCCATCTTTAGCACTAAAAATATTGCTCCAATCCATACCTGTCCAGTAACTAAAATCTAAATTTTTAACAGGTTTATTTTTGTGGTAAATTTTTAAAGTTTTTTGCACTAAATTATCTTCCTCAATGGTTTTATCCACTCCAATAGCAATGTTTTCGAAAATCTGATTAATTTGATGAGGAAGCCATGAAACCAAAAGATTATCTTTACCTTGATTATCTTTTAAGGAAATTGTACTACCGTTAGGATGACTGCGTAAAAGTGTTAACGACCAATAATAATAACGTAAAGCAAAAGCAATTTCATTTTCCTTTAAAGATTTATTCCCCATTAAAGCAAATTCGATAATTTTATTTTCACGCTCTTTAAAAATTTTATCTACGTTTGCACGTTCAATATATCTAAAAACAACAGCTTTAGGTTCGTTGCTTATTACAATACGTTCGGTATTTTTTAAAGTAGAATTAGAATAAGTATTGATAACCGATTTGAAAGATTCATCAAAGTTAGTTTTTCCATTAACAATCGTTTCTTTAGTTAAAAGCGAAAAATCACTTTTAACATTAGTAGAAATTTGATTTATTAACATACCCAAAGCATCCTGATCCGCTCTGTTTAAAGTTATTCCATAACCCTCACCCCAAAAATATTTTTTATGGTCGGCTTTTATCTCCTCAATACTTTGCGATAGTAATATGGAAGTAAATAAAAAATTAAAGAAAATAAGATTTAAAATTCTCATGTATTTTTTTACTTTAATACGCGCAAATATAACTAAACTTTTAAAACCTTAAAGTTATTATTTAGCAGAATTGTATTTAGTTTTTCATTTTAATATTATGTAAATTATTGATTTGATAACTATTCTATCGACAAGTAAAGGAGACAAAACTTTATTTCTTCCATAAGGATTAATTTTTAATCCAAAAAGCTCCGATTTGATTTAATCTAAATATTCTGTTTTGAACATTTATAAAACACTTAAATCCTTTAATATAATTGAGTTATATTTGTGTTTTTAATTATGGATTGTCCCAGACTAATTTAAGCAGTGGAAGTACGACTTGGGATATTGTGAAAATTAATTTCTCTTGATAATTTAGATTTAAATAGAGATATTTATAAAAAAGTATATATGGAAAATGTAAATCACATAAAAAATCAGTTGGTTGAAAAAATTTTATCCATCCAAAATATTGAGTTTTTAAAGGCTTTAAATATTTTAATCACTAATAACGAAAATACTTATCAGGAAAAAAAGCTGGTTTCTGAAGATGAGAAAGAAATTTTATTAAAAAGTGAGGAAGATATTAATACGGGTAGATTTATTTCGCAGGATATTCTTTTTCAAAAAAGTTTGGAATGGCTAAACGAGAAATAGTTTGGACTAAAAACTGCCGAAATACAATTATATAGTGTTTTAGAGTATTGGTTAGAACGAAATAAATCTAATGTTTACCCTAAAAAACTATTGAAAATAGTTATGAAAAAATTTGCTATTATAGCAAAAAATCCTCTTTTGTTTAGAGAATCGGATTTTGAAAATACCCATTTTGTTGTGCTTGAAAATTTTAATATTTATTTTAAATTTGATAATAAGCATGTTTATATAACAGCTTTTTGGGATAATCGTCGAAATCCTGAAAGTTTAAAAAATATTATAAAATAGTATTAAACTATTATACCAATGATTTTTTAAAATGAGCTTAGCGAATTTTAAATTTACAAAGGTTTCTTATTCGGGTTTTATTTTTACGATTTTGTTATCTTTAATTACAACAAGTTCAGTGTTTTTCTGCTTCTTAAATTCAATTAATCTTTCGTAAACTTTTTCAAGTCCGATTAGTATTTTGTCTTTTAATTCTAATTGTTTTTTAACGGTTGTCATACGCTTTTAATTTTATAACAAACTTTTAATTCCCTAAAAAATTATCGATATTTCTTCTGTTCTTTTTGGTTGGTCTTCCGGTGGGATTGGCTTGTCGGTTTACCTTATTTTGAAGCTGTATAAATTCTAAAAATTTCATATCATCCTCGCTGGTAATTTCTTGCATAAAATCTTCCACTAATTTAGGTCCGATACGAGTTTTAGGAAAATCTTTGATTTGATATGTTCGCCAAACAGGGATATGACGGATAGAAATTTGAATTGGAGGAACAACAGTTTTAGAAGATTTTTGCACCACTTCATCGTTTACTTTTACAGCGCCTTTATCAATTAATTCCTGCGCTAAAGTTCGGGTTTTAGCTAAACGTAGCATCCATACTAATTTATCGATGCGAGTACTCATGCTAGGCGAATAATTTTGACTCTACCAATTCGCAAATGATATGGCCGATTAAAATATGACACTCCTGAATACGAGGTGTAACGGTTGAAGGAACTTGTATCGCAATATCACAATACGCATTCATTTTTCCCTCTTTTTCGCCCATCCAGCCAATGGTAAACATTCCTAATTCTTTAGCTTTTTTTAAAGCATTAACTACATTAGCCGAGTTTCCAGAAGTAGAAATCCCTACTAAAACATCCCCTTTTTGTCCCATAGCCTCTACCATACGTGCATACACCTTATCGAAGGAATAATCGTTAGCCACAGCAGTTAAATAAGAAGTGTTTACATGTAATGCTTCGGCAAATAAAGGTGCACGGTCCTTATAAAATCTTCCGCTAAATTCGGCAGCAATATGTTGCGCATCCGCTGCACTGCCGCCATTTCCACAAAATAAAACCTTTCCTTTTTTTGTAAAACAATTTACCATTACATCTACAATGTCCTCAATTGCTTTTAACTGATTGGGTAATTGAAGCAAGTTATGTTTAACCTGTATAGATTCCTGAATGATTTTGGTAATATTGTTTTCCATATTTTAGCTTAATTAAACACCACCAAATGGTAATTTTTTTTACCCTTTTGTACCAAAATATATTTATCCTTAATCAACTTAGTATTATCAATTAAAGCATCAACCCCCACCTTATTTTTATTAATTGCTACTGCATTGGCTTGTAAATTTCTTTTCACCTCCCCCTTGCTTGGATAAATTTGATTTTCGGTTAAAAAATCAACAATATCCATAGAAGGATTAATTTTATCCAAACTCATAGTAGATTGAGGAACACCTTCAAAAACGGCTAAAAAATCATCTTCGGATAATTTATGTAAAGCCTCTTCGGTTGATTTTCCAAATAAAATTTCCGAAGCTTCTTTAGCTGCAACTAAAGCATCGGCACTGTGTACCATAGTTGTAATATCATCCGCCAAGGCACTTTGTAAAATACGTAAATGAGGTGCTTCGTGATGTTGTGCAATTAAATTTGTGATTTCCTGAATAGGTTTAATTGTAAAAATTTTAATGTATTTTTCGGCATCTTCATCCGATACATTTAACCAAAACTGATAAAATTTATACGGTGAAGTTTTGGAAGCATCCAACCAAATATTTCCACCCTCTGATTTACCAAATTTAGTACCATCTGCTTTAGTAATTAAAGGAGTAGTTAACGCAAAAGCATCGCCTCCCCCTTTTCTTCTAATCAATTCCGTTCCGGTAACAATATTTCCCCATTGATCCGATCCACCCATTTGAAGTTTACAATTAAACTCCTTATTTAAATGGTAAAAATCCCAACCTTGTAATAATTGATAAGTAAATTCGGTAAAAGAAATTCCGGTTTCCAAACGCTTTTTAACCGAATCTTTGCTCATCATGTAATTTACCGTGATATGTTTACCCGCATCGCGCACAAAATCGATAAAAGAATAGTTTTTAAACCAATCGTAATTGTTTAAAATGATAGCCGCATTTTCGCCCTCAAAACTTAAAAACTTTTGTAATTGTTTTTGAATTCCTTTGATATTTTCCTCAATAGTTGATTCATCCAACAAAACTCTTTCGGAAGATTTAAACGAAGGGTCGCCAATCATACCCGTTGCTCCTCCTACTAAAGCAATAGGTTTATGGCCCGCTAACTGCAAATGTTTTAGCATCATTACCGATACCAAATGCCCTACATGTAAGGAGTCCGCAGTAGGATCAATCCCAACATAAGCAGTAGTAACTTCCTTTAATAATTGTTCGGCGGTTCCGGGCATCATATCATGAATCATCCCTCGCCACTGTAAATCCTCAACTAAATTGGATGCAATCATTGTATTAAATTAATTTTTCGTATGCTTCTGCACTTAATAAATTATCCCATTCTGCAGGGTTACTCACTTTAACTTTAATCATCCAACCTTTACCGTAAGGGTCTTCGTTAACCAATTCGGGATTAGCTTCCAATTCGGAATTTAATTCGATGATTTCACCCGACATAGGTAAAAATAAATCCGAAACAGTTTTAACCGCTTCCACAGTACCAAAAACCTCATCGGCAGCCAAGGTTTCACCAACTGTTTCAATTTCAACAAAAACAATATCGCCTAATTCGTTTTGTGCAAAATGTGTAATTCCTACAGTTGCAATATCACCTTGTAAGTTTACCCATTCGTGATCTTTTGTGTACTTTAAATTTGATGGATTCATGATGTATAAATATTTAATGTATATTAAAAAGGCTATTGATTTAATTTTAAACTATGCCCCATTTTATCTTTTTTGGTTTTTAAATAAAATTCGTTGTGTTCGTTGGATTGAATTTCGAGCGCCACATTTTCAACTATTTCTAATCCATAACCAATTAAACCCGCACGTTTTTTTGGATTATTGGATAATAAACGAATTTTAGAAACCCCTAAATCTCGTAAAATTTGTGCTCCAACACCATAATCTCTATGGTCCATTTCAAAACCCAATTCGATATTGGCTTCTACTGTATCTAAACCTTTTTCTTGTAATTCGTAAGCTTTTAACTTGTTTAACAATCCAATTCCACGACCTTCCTGATTCATATAAACCACCACACCTTTCCCTTCTTTTTCTATCATTTCCATTGCTTTTTGTAACTGCGGACCACAATCGCAACGGCACGAACCAAATACATCGCCCGTTAAACAGCTAGAGTGTACACGAACCAAAACAGGCTCATCTTTTTCCCACGTACCTTTAACCAAAGCAACATGTTCCTCGCTAGTATTTATTTGTTTGTATGCAATTAAATCAAAATTTCCTTTTTCGGTTGGCATTTTAACTTTAGCCACACGTTCAATTAAAGATTCTTTTTCTAAACGATAAGCAATTAAATCTTTAATAGAAATAATTTTTAAATCAAATTTTTCGGCAATCACAAACAATTCGGGTAAACGCGCCATCGTTCCATCTTCGTTCATAATTTCCACCAAAACACCCGCAGGTTCAAAACCCGCCAATCTTGCTAAATCAATTGTAGCTTCGGTATGTCCGGTACGGCGTAAAACCCCACCTTTTTTTGCACGCAAAGGGAAAATATGTCCGGGCTTACCAAAATCCTCAGGTTTTGTATCCGGATTTATTAATGCTTGTACAGTTTTAGCTCTATCCGATGCCGAAATACCAGTAGTACAACCATTTCCTTTTAAATCGATACTAACCGTAAAAGGCGTTTCGTGTAAAACAGTATTATTTTTAACCATTAAATCCAAGCCCAACTCATCACATCTATCCTCAATTAAAGGCGCACAAATTAAACCTCTACCATGGGTAGCCATAAAGTTTATAATTTCGGGCGTTACATTTCGGGCAGCAGTTAAAAAATCACCTTCATTTTCACGGTCTTCATCATCCACAACAATAATTAATTTTCCAGCTTTTATATCCTCAATAGCTTCGGGGATAGTATTTAAAGTTTTTTGCATAAAAATTAGGTTTACCTAAAGGCTATTTTTAAAAAAGCAAAAGTAAATATAAAATACACAAAAAACATGGAATTTGGGCTAATATCTTTAATGACCAATTCAAAAAAAATAAAAATAGCGGTACACTAACTCAAAAAGTTAGAATAATTCTTAAATCTGTATAAAACTTAAAGCTAGATTTTAATTTGTATAAAATTGAATAAACATTATTAAAAAGAAAATGCCATATTCATAATTCCATACCAATCAACTTTTGTTGGTTCATTAAAACTATTTCTAAAAACGGCTTCTTTATTAACACCGTATCTACCTTCCAATCTTATTGTTAATTGTGGCATTGGTAAATATTCTAAAGTTAAAGTTCCACTATTGGATTGCCAACCACTTGGTTTACCTGTATAAAGTTCGGGAATTATATTTGATCTATCATTTACATGATCCCAGCGTGCTGCAACACCAAATTTTTGGTTTATGGCATATCTAACCGAAAAAGCAGGCGCAAATACTTTATTCCAGCCAGCAGTTTCAGCTGTAGGAGGTTTTCTTTCAATAATAAAATCAATTACTGGTAAAATAATTATTTTCTTGTTTAACCATATTCTGTAATAAATATTTTGATAATGTCTAAATAATCTATAATCCACATTATAGGTTTGTTCGTTACCAAAAAACATTAACCAATCTCCAACAATTTTTCCTGGATTATTAATGTGCCAACCTAAAGCAAGAGGTTTTGTTCCATTACTTTCTCTCATAACCTGCCAACCATTTAAAACCATAGCCGAGAAATTATTGTATTTATTGTGTTTATAATATAATCTAACACCTGCTTCGTAATCTGGAGAAAAGTCGGCGATGTAAGCCCTAGTGGCATGAAGATTTTCTTTACTTAAAACTAGTTCGGCACCAAAATAAGAAGGAAATATACCAGCTTCAATTGCCCATTTTTTATTAAAGTGATAATAAATAGATAATTCTCTAATGAATTTAGTTGATGGAGTTTCTTCAGCATATAAAGCATCAACAGTATGTCCTGTATGATAAGCCATTCTTAATCTGTATTTATTTTCTACTTCATATTGAGCCTGAACATAAGCGTAAGCCAACGAAAACTGGTTAGCATATAAAGGATAACTTGTATAATCTCTTCTACCAAATTGTGTCACTGTATCTCGAGAAATAGGGTCGTAGGCAGTATTTGTTTTTTGAGGACCTACTACATAACCAAAATCGGCATAAGCTTTAAAAGTAAGTTTAGGTTTACCGGTATCTTGGTTACCAAAGGTAAAATGTTCTTTATAAAATTTGCTATCAAAAAAGCTTTTATTATTGTTTTTTGTGGTATCTTTTTGTGCAATAGTTACTTTACTTGATAAGAGAAACATTACTAAAATGTAAAATAAAAAAATCGGGGATTTTAGAGTAAAATTACTTTGAAAAAGATATTTGGTTTTCATACATTATTGGCATGGTTTTAAAATTCGCACCAAATGTATTTAGATTTTTTCAAAGTAAAATTTTAGTGATTTTTTCTTTATTTGTTGCGTAAAAAAAATATTGAACCCTAAATTACTCTTAAAAAAAAGTTAACAATTGATAATCAATGTGTTAAATATTTTAAATGCTGTTTTTTAAACATAAAACCTCTAAAATTTATTAACTTATTTAAATATAAATTAATTTTTATATGTTTTTTTTAACTAAAATATTCTGGTTATTAAGTTTAAAATTTCATATACTATAACCATTTTTAATTGTTTTCCCATCATAAAACAACCATAATAAAATGGGTTGTTTAGCCGCTAAAATATGTTTTTTTAATTGATGGATTGCAGAATGTGGTACTGAAGGGCAACCAGAACTATTTGGGATTTCATCGGGAAAAATCTCCTCCTCGGGCACATAATCTGCCGAGTGTAAAACTATAAAACGGTAATAGGCTAAATAATTATACCGAATAAAGATTAAAATAAGCTTTTAATTCGCGAAACTCATAAAAGCTTTTTAATCTAAATTTTTCCGTAAGTTATTTTAATGTCGCAAGCTCCTTAAAATATGCTACGGAATTTTCAACCGGCATTAACCATTGTAAATTTTAAAATTCGTTAGGCTCATTTTAAAATACAATTGGTATTACTGGTATCTAAGCCGAGTAATTTAAAACTAAAGCCTTCGCCCCAGCTACTATGCGTTTTTTGTCCTACCATATACCTTCCTAAAGCACTACAATTGCTACTGGGTTGGTTGCTAAATTTTTGATTATCGTTACATTTTCCTTGTGCTACTAAATAGCTGTAAACAATTTCGTTTTTAGTAAAGTCCCAAACCACTAATCTTTTTTTACCCGATGGTACAGCATAATTTACTAAAATTACCTTTTGTGTATCTAAACCATTGGTTTTACAAAATTGAAAAGCCTCATGCACATTATTGGTTAAATTGTAATCAACAGTATGCTTTTGAGAACAAGCAGAAATCAAAAAAACCAAAAGCGTATGAATTAATATGATTTTTAAACTCTAGTTCATTATTATTTAAACAGTGGAATAGCTTCGGATATGTAATTTAAAACTTCATCTCTACCTAAACCTGTTTCGGATGAGGTAATAAAACTTGGCGGTAATTCCTCCCAATGTTGTTTTAATGCTTTTTTAAATGCAGCTGTATTTTTAGCCACTTCATTATTGGTTAATTTATCGGCTTTGGTAAAAATTAGGGCAAACGGAATTTGATTTTCGCCTAATTCGTTAATAAATTCAATATCAATTTTTTGCGGAGGTATTCTGCTATCAATTAATACAAATACAACCATTAAATTGGTTCGGTTAAAAATATAATCGGTAATCATTTTTCCAAACGCACTCCTACTTTTTTTAGATACCCTAGCATATCCATATCCAGGTAAATCTACCAAATACCAAATATCATTAATATTAAAATGATTAATAAGCTGGGTTTTTCCGGGTTGTGAAGAAGTTTTAGCTAGTTTTTTTTGTTTACATAAACAATTAATCAAACTACTTTTTCCTACGTTAGAGCGACCAATAAATGCAAACTCGGGCAAATTTGGGGGCGGGCATTTTGTATAATCCTGATTGCTTACTGTAAATTTAGCCGACTTAATTTCCATAATTTGTACTTAGCTTGTAAAGTTAATGCATGTAATTAGTGTTACCAAATTTTGCAGATTTTCACTATTATTTATAAAATTATTTTTTAGTTTTTTCGTAAGTAAATATTAACCCTAAAGATGTATCCTTTGTTATATAATTCCAAGCCCAATTTATAAAAATGATTAATTTATTTTTAACGCTTAAAACCAACATAAGGTGTAAAAACATCCAAATTAACCAGGCAAAATAACCTTTAAAATGTAAATATGGTAAATCAACAACAGCTTTGTTTTTACCAATAGTTGCCATTGAACCCAAATCTTTATATTCATATTCGCAAGTACTTTTATTTAACACTATTTTTTTTAGGTTTTTGGAAAGTAATTTTGCTTGGTTAATAGCAACATTGGCTACTTGAGGGTGTCCTTTTGGATATTTTGGAGTGGTCATGTAAGCTATATCTCCAATTGCAAATATATTTTTACTTTCAACAATTTTGTTGGTTCTATCAACTTTTATTCTATTTCCAACTGTTATTTTATCATTGGATAAACCTTCAATTTTATTTCCAATTACACCAGCCGACCAAATTACTGTTTTACTACTAATAGTAGAATTATTGCTAAGCACTAAAGTTTCGCCATCGTAATCTTTAACAAAAGTTTCTGTGATTATAATTACTCCCATTGCTGATAAGTAGTTATTTGATTCAATTTTGGAAGATTCGCTCATGTTGTTGAGCGTGTTTTTTGAACCCTCAATTAAGTAAATATTTAAATTTTTAAAATCAACTTTATGATAATCTTTTGGTAAAATTTTATTTTTAATTTCCGCAAAAGATCCTGCTAATTCAACTCCTGTTGGCCCTGCGCCTACAATAACTATGTTGAATAAGCTTTCTTTTTCTTTGTCACTTGCAGATATGATTTTTTCGAAAGTTTGTAAAATATGGTTTCGAATGGTAATTGCATCAAAAGTTGTTTTTAAAGTAAATGAATTTTTTTCGATATTTTCGTTGCCAAAAAAATTTGTTTTACAACCAATTGCAACAACCAAATAGTCATAATTAAATTCTCCAATAGTGGTTATAACTGTATTTCTTTCTTCTTCAATTTTTAATACATCGGTTAAACGTATCTGAACATTTTCGTAATCTTTAAAAATATTTCGTAAAGGAAATGAAATGCTAGAGGGCTCTATTTGAGATGTTGCTACTTGATAAAATAAAGGTTGAAATTGATGATGATTAATTTTATCGATTAACAATACATCAAATAGATTTTGATCTAATCTTCTTACTAATTGAATCCCTGCGAATCCCCCACCAATTACAACTATTTTTTTTTTATTAGTTATTTGCATAAAATTAAATTTTGAGTAACAGATTTACTTCAAAAATATTTTACATAAATAAAAAATAAATCTAAAGTATTAATCGATTGCAAATATCAATTTAATAATGTATAAAGCAAAAATGATTATTTTTTTTAACTATTTATATGTTAAATTGGTATTCTACAATATGGCTAAATTGATGATTTTAGCTTTTTTTTGTTTACATAAACAATTAATCAAACTAGTTTTATATACTTTGACGCGCCCAATAAATGCAAACTCGGGCAAATTTGGGGGCGGACATTTTGTATAATCCTGATTGCTTACTTTAAACTTAGCCGACCTAATTTCCATAAATTGT
>Ga0209358_10000524_pt1 | contig 33313 bp, 29 predicted proteins | sample LauGreFa1BDMLBSN_2_FD_187574 | JGI IMG/M metagenome (GOLD analysis project Ga0209358, IMG submission 187574) | Freshwater lake microbial communities from Lake Michigan, USA - Fa13.BD.MLB.SN (SPAdes) (version 2) | ecosystem: Environmental > Aquatic > Freshwater > Lake | place: Lake Michigan, USA... | reverse complement strand
GGATTTGATTTGACCTATTTCTTTCTATTAGCCAACTTCGGAGTGTACGATAAGAATGTTCCGTATTCGAGTAAAGCTCTTCAACGATTAATTAAATCTCTTTCGAAAAAGTATCGCTTGGGAATTCATCCAGGCGTTGCATCACACGATTCCCTTTCCACATTGAAAGAAGAGATTCGAAGACTTCAATTTATTACTGAAAAGAAAGTAGAGCATGCGCGCATGCACTACTTGAAAATGAATGGCGCGGAAACCTATCGCAATCTACTTCAATGCGAAATTGAGAATGATTACACAATGGGGTTCGCCGATGTAATTGGATTCAAATCAGGGTCTGCTCTGCCGCATTATTGGTACGACTTCAAACAGGAAAAAGAAACTACCTTGTTGTTGCATCCGTTTGTAGCCATGGACGCGACGTTGAATCGCTACATGAATCTTACAGCGCAGGATGCAATTGATAAATTAAAAGAATTGAAGCACACCTGCTCAAGACTTCAAGTACCATTTTGTTTGTTGTGGCACAACGAGAGTTTTTCAGAATGCAACGAATGGAAAGGTTGGAAGGAAGTGGTTGCTGAAGTTATGCGTTGAGTTTCTTCAACTCGAAAATTCCATCTTCCATCACACCGTATGTGTAATGATGAAGCCAATCTCCGATGTTAATGTACTCTGAATTCTCCCCTACTTTTATTTGCATGGGTAAATGACGATGTCCGAAAATGAAATAATCGAAGTGCTCTTTTTGAAGTTGCTCTTTCGCGAAGATGGCAAGCCACTCATTCTCTTCACCCAAAAAAGTTTTATCGCTTTCGCCAGTTGCACTTCTGCTGTATCCTGAACTCTTTTGTGCGAGCCAAATTCCGAAGTTCGGATGAAGTCTTGCGAAGAGCCATTGACAGAAATTTGAGGCGAAAAATTTCTTTAATATTTTATAACTCGCATCTCCCGGGCCTAAGCCATCGCCGTGTCCAATGAAATACTTCTTACCGTTCCACTCGCGCACAATAGGAGCTCTGTGCAACGTAATACCGCATTCTTGTGGAAGGTAATCGAAGATCCACATGTCGTGATTTCCAATGAACCAATGCACGGGTATTCCGCTGTCTGTTATTTCGGAAATCTTTCCAAGCAAACGTGTAAATCCGCGAGGAACGGCACGCTTGTATTCAAACCAAAAATCGAAAACGTCTCCGACTAAAAATATTTCACTAGCATCATTTCGAACTTCGTCGAGCCATTTCACGACTTTCTTTTCACGAACAAGGCTCTCCTCAAAGTTGGGAGCGCCAAGGTGAAAGTCGGAAGCGAAATAAACTTTGTTCTTCATCTTATTTTCCTGCAATGCTTCTGATAAGCGCGAATGGCTCTAATCCAACAAGGTTAATGTTCATCATAACACCGTTAAAATATCCCGGCAATTGTGCGTCTTGAACTTTGCTGTTTCCGTATATCGGAAGTGTTACACTCCATACATTCGGAATAATATCTATCACAGCAGAGGTGTTCCAATAAACGCCTTCCGCATTGTAGCTTGGACAAGCGGGGCTCCATGCATCGAGGATTGTTCCTTGCAACGAGATGTTGAATTTCTCAATTGGAAGTTGAATTCCAACTGTGGTTGAAAGAAGTCTTTTTGTAGCTCCGACATTGCGAAGGTTCACACCAAGGTTACCCATTCCATTTGCCACTTGTTCTGCGGCAAATCCTGTGTTTGCTCCTCTTCCGAAATAGAGATTGTCGAAAGCGTAGTCGTATGCTCCAGAAATTCCTGATAATCCGAAAGCACCATTTTGAAAAGCATATAACGCATCGTTGTTTGCTTGATATCCGGCAAAGGCCTTCACATATACATGACGATCTTTGGCTAATGAATATTTGAAACGATACTCTCCGCCTGCACTAAGCAATGTTCCAATTTGAGTAGAAGCTTCACGAACATAAGAAGCTTGCTGAAGGACACGTCCATTTAAATTCAGTGTTTGACGGGGACCAATCTTCTGAGACCAATTGGCGTCGAATTGAATGAATTCGCGACTGTAATCAGAAACCAAGCTTTCATCAATTGAATTGATGTTAAATGTATTTCTCATCCATTGGAATTGATAAGCCAAAGCAACATTGATAACTGTTCCTTTATTGAAATTCGAAGGTTTGTTGCGGAAGGTGTAAGCCACATAAGGTTTGAACAACATGTAATTATCGTATGAATTACTTACTTCCGTTGAATAATCGTCCATTCCAAAACGTTGAACTTTTGTTCCTGCGGTGAAATTCAATTTGTGGTAAGCCGCGCTAGCGAATCCGTTTACCGTCTTTCTTTCGAAGCTATAAAGCGGAGAAACATTCCATTCGAAATTCTTACGAAGGATTTGTTTGTTGTGAAGGTTCACTCCTATCATGCTTCCGTCGTGAACGTTATATGCATACATAGGAAGGTAGAACAATTCTGTTTGCTTTGGATTGTCGATGCTGGAAAAGAACTTCATTTTAACCGGTTCTACTTTTTTGAAAATTCCTGAGCTCTTCATGGTGTTGTTCTCTCTGTTCACTTCAGGAATAACGCCTTCTGGATCGATTGAATAAGATGTCGAGTTTGGTGCTGTTATCCAAATAGACTTTCCAGGAGCAATTGCTTCTTTAGTCCAAATAGGTGTCTTGCTGTCTTCTGTTCCAATGGACACTCCGCCTGTTGCATAGCCGGTGTTCTTTACTTTCACCAAGACAGTCCCAGGCTCAGCAGTATTTTGCTTAATTTTAGTAATACTGAAATCGATTTTCTCAGTCGTCTTAATTAATTCACTGAAGAACCAATCGAGTTTCTGATTTGCAGTCTCTTCAAAGACACTTTGAATGTCTTCCGGTTGTGGGTGTTTGAATTTCCATTTCTCGAAATAATTGTGCATGCACTGATCGAATAACGGTTCGCCCAAATACCCTTTCAAATAATAGAACAACAATGCTGTCTTCTTGTATACGATTCCACCGTAGTTGATTTCAGTGAAGTTATCTGAATGACATTGCAAGGGTTGATCGAGGTTTTGCGAAGCAGAGATTAAATAAGACAACTCACTCAATGAACGTTGTGAGAAATCTGATATTCCCAAAGTCTTGTCTAATCCACCAATTCCAATGGCGGCGCCTAGCGACGCATCTGGATATTTCGTATCCATGTAACGATCTTCGTTGAACGAGTTCAATCCTTCATCCATCCATGCGTTGTCGCGCTCGTTACTTCCTAAAATCCCATAGAACCAATTGTGACCTACTTCGTGCATAATAACGGTCTCCAACATGCGATCGTTTCCGGCAGAACCGATAACAGTAACGTTTGGATATTCCATTCCGCCACCCGCGCTGATTGTGCCGTCTACTGCGGTAACTTGATTGTATGGATAGTCACCATTCCACAAAGAATAATAATAAATAGCGTCGTGTAAATACTCTGAAGACTTGTTCCACAACTTCGCACTTTCAGGAGTGAATAAGGCCCAAGTGGTTACTTGATTCTTATTTGCAGGCGTTTCAACATTTCCTTTTAAAACAATCCAACGTTTGTCTGCAAACCATCCGAAATCGTGTACGCGAGATTGAATGTAACGAACCGTTTTCCATTCTTTCGAAGACGCTGGAAATTCATTTAAATCTCCTGTCTTTCCCGTGATTTCAGCAATTTTTTGAGATGCCTTTGCAGCTTCTTCATTCATGAATTCAACTTCTGAAGGAGTTTGGCAATCTCCGGTTGCGCCCAAGATGTAATTCTTTGGAAGCGTAATGCTTACATCATATGAACCGAACTCACTGTAGAATTCTCCTTGCGTTAAGTAAGGCATTTGGTGCCATCCGTTTCTATCATAAACCGCTGGCTTAGGATACCATTGTGTAATTTGGAAGCTCTGCCCAATGTGTCCCAAACGAGAAATACTTCCACTTGGAATCTTTACACGGAAAGGAGTTGTGATGGTTATGCTCTGACCCGGTTGAAGCGGAGAAGCCAATAACAACTTGCAGATATCGATGTTTTCGCCATCATACTCCCAAGTAGTTTTCACTCCGTTTATTTTGAAATCCAATGAGTCGATGTATCCTTTGTTCTCTGCTAATGTCGTGAACAGAACGAAATTGCGAGTTCGAGCCAACTGCTTGGCAAGGGCTGTGTTTCTGTTTTTATACGCATTCGGCCAGATGTGCATGTAGATTTCATTCAATGCAACCGGACTATTGTTTGTGTAAATCAACTCTTCGTTTCCGTAGAGCATGTTGCGCTCATCATCGAGTTTTACATCGATTTTAAATTTTACATCTTGTTGGAAATATGGTTTGCTTTGAGCGAAAGATGAAACACTCATTCCGAATGCGACAAGAGCTAATGCGATTTTTTTCATGTTGAATTTATTACTACGACGAATAAGGTTCTCTGCAGTTACTATTATAATCCTAATTTTTTCAATTCACTTTCTAATCCTGCGCCACGAAGTGATTCGCCCATAGCCACAATCTTTCCTTCCTTATCAATTAAAACTGGAAATGGAATGCTCTCAATTTCATATGTTGGAACAACGGCCGATTTCCATCCGCCTAAATCTGAAACATGATTGTTCCAGACCAATCCATCTTTTTTAATAGCGGCTTCCCAAGCCGATTTGTTTTCATCCAATGAAACGGAGAACACATCGAATCCTTTTGAGGCATATCTGTTATAAACTGAAACCACATTTGGATTTTCCTTTCTGCATGGTCCGCACCACGATGCCCAGAAGTCAAGCAGAACAACCTTTCCACGCAAACTACTTAATGCTTTTGTTTGTCCAGATATATTTGGAAGCTTGATTTCAGGCGCCATTTTTCCAACTGCAATATTGGAATTGGAGCCAGCACTTGAACTGCTTGCGTTTTTAATTTGTCCGACTAATTTTTCCAAAGTCTTATAAGCTGGAAGCTTTCCGCAAGTGGGTTTTGTGTCGTTTAAAACACGCTGATACCAATTGAAATCGAATCGAGGATCAAGATTCTGCACAATTGAAATCGCCAATAAACTTGCTGAATGTTTTTCCAACCAACCTTTGATAAATGCATTGGCTTCTTTCTGTGCCGCGGCAGATTGTCCTTCCCACTTGGCAATCCATTGTGTGCTGTCTAACGAAGGGTCTGTTGAAGGACGATCAATTTGAGCCTGTGCCTCCGCAAGTTTTTCCATCATGGGTTCCCACTTCTTCACCAAGTCCATGTACTCATTGGTATGCTCTGAACCTACCACTTTCGCGTTATTTAAATTCGCGAATTCCGCAGTAATTTCAACATGTTCGGAACTGTCTGTAATGAGTTGAAGGAAATTTCCTTCCTTGAAATAGATACGATAAAAGTCTAAAGGAAGATTGTCGTGCGACTTCAAACTGAAACTTCCATCTGAACCTACAACGGTGCTATCTATGGGAAGAACTCTGCTGTCTGAAAGCGATTCCAAATAAATCGTTTTTCCTTCAGCACCCGTAATGACTCCTGAAATGGAATTTGAATTTCCGCATGACGCGAAAGAAATTGCAGCAGCGATTATGATTACAAGATTTCTCATTGATCTAATAATTGTTGAATAAGTCCAGATGCTGTTTTCGGATTGGCCTTTCCCCCACTCTTTTTCATGAGTTCACCCATGAACAATCCGAGCATTCCTTTATTTCCTGCTTTGTAAGCGGCAACCTTGTCTGGCCAAGCAGCAAGAATTTCTTCCGCGATTTGTTTAATGCTGTCGTCATCTGCATCTTGAATCAAATTCAATTCAGCAGCCACGTCTTCAGCCATTTTGGAAGAATGATTCGCCAACGCTGGAAGAATTTTTTCAGCAGCGGTTGAACTTGAGACCTTTCCTGAATCGACAAGGTTAATGATGCTTGCGAGTTGCTCGGGAGTGAACGGACTCTGTTCTATTTCTAAAGCTTGCTCTTTCAAATATCCTTTAACCGGACCCATTAGCCAGTTGCAAGCCGCTTTGTAGTTCTTCGTTTTTGAAATGATACGCTCATAATAAAGCGCAGTTTCCTTTTCACTGGTCAAAACATTCGCATCGTATTCCGACAGATTGAATTCTTTCAAATACTTATGCAGCAACTCTTTTGGAAGAGGTGGCATGGTAGAATGTATGCGTTGAATATGATCTTCAGTAATGACTACAGGCGGAAGATCGGGCTCTGGGAAGTAGCGGTAATCTTGCGCATCTTCTTTGCTACGAAGCAAAGAAGTAGTTCCGTCTGCAGCGTTGAAGCTGCGCGTTTCTTGATTGATTGTTCCACCTGCTTCAATGATATCGATTTGACGCGTCATTTCGTGCTCAATAGCGCGTTGCACATTGCGAATGGAGTTCATATTCTTCACCTCGCAGCGGGTTCCGAATTCAGGAGCGCCTTTCTTTCGAACTGAAATATTTGCATCGCAACGAAGCGAGCCCTCTTCCATGTTACCGTCGCAGATATCTAAATAGCGAACAAGCTTTCTCACTTCAGTCAGATACAAATACGCTTCACGTGAAGTGCGCATATCTGGCTCTGAAACAACTTCAATCAATGGAACACCGGCGCGATTCAAATCGATTAATGTATCGAATGGATCTTGGTCGTGCATGCTTTTTCCAGCATCTTCTTCCAAGTGCGCGCGGGTAATACCGATGCGCTTTTCAGAGCCATCGTCTTCACGAATCACAATTTCTCCTCCTGTGCAAATGGGAGTTTTATCTTGAGTAATTTGATATCCCTTTGGTAAATCGGCGTAGAAATAATTCTTGCGCGCGAAGAATACGGGAGTGTTGATTTTCATGTCAGAAGCAAGCGCCAACTTAATGGCGAAGTCAACCGACTGCGTGTTTACTTTAGGCAAAGTGCCTGGGTGACCCAATGTGATTGGGGAAACCAAGGTGTTTGGCAAAGCGCCAAATAAGTTCGCGTCGGAAGCATAAGCCTTCGAAGCGGTCTTCAGTTGCATGTGGACTTCCAGTCCAACTACCAATTCGTATTGATCGTATACAGCTTGTTCCATTTATTTCTTTACTTCGTTTACAGCATTCAGTAACGCTGTTTCACCTGCTATAAATCTTATTTTCATTCGAATAAAATACAAAGGAAGTTCTTCGAACTCCTTGATGTTTTTGCATTTCACCACATCTTTTTCAGTGGTTAGCAGAACCGTATTTTCCTCTCCAAAGTTAATCCATTCTTGTCGAATGCGCGACACATCTTGAGCCGTGTATTCATGATGATCGCGCAATGCCATTTCTATGGTAGCTACGCTCCTATTTCTTCCTTCCATAAAAAAAGGAATTGGATTGGCGAGTCCAGCAAAACATACGCTTCGCATATTGCTGTTCCACGGGTTCATCTGACTGAATGCGGGTTCTGGCGTGTCGTATTCAATGGTGGTAAAAGCCAAAACTTGATTGTCATTCAAATTCAATTCAAGCTTAATTCGATTTCGATCTTCTTCTGAAAGATCTTCAGGACATTTGGTAACAACAATTGCGTTTGCTGCATGTGCTCTTTTTTTCAGGTCGCGCAAACCACCCACAGGAAATAATTGATCATTCACAAACAAGTCGTTGTATGCCGAAAGTAAAATTGAAAAATCAGGATGCAATTTTCTATGTTGAAAGGCGTCGTCTAAAACAACTTGCTGAATTTGCGGAAAGGATTGCTTCAGTTGATAGATTCCTGAAAGTCTATTTTCAGAAACGGCGCCTATTAAGGATTGGAAATGATTTCGAACCACTGCGGGTTCATCCCCAATTTCTGAAACTTTAGAATCTGAAGTTATAATTTGAAATCCCCTGGTTATCCGGCCATATCCGCGTGAGATAAATCCGGTTTTCGAAGCGTCTAACTTTTCAATCAACCAAATAGCAAAGGGTGTTTTACCGGTTCCTCCAATTTTCAAATTTCCAATAACAATGGAAGGAACTACAGCTTTTTTCGAACTTAAAATTCCAACAGAAAATAAAAAATGACGGAAGTACAAAATGCTTCCCAATAGAAAAGAAAAAGGCCAAAGAGTTGCTCTGAATAAACGCATCGGTGTAACTTGGCTGCAAGTTAGATTAAAAATGCGTATTGAAGAAGTCATTTCCTATTTAGAACAATGGGCTCCGCCTATTTTGCAAGAGTCTTACGACAATTCCGGATTGTTGGTTGGAAATAAGCAAAATGAAATTACCAACGTATTGGTGAGCCTCGACTGCACGGAAGATGTTGTTGAGGATGCCATTGCGAAGAATTGTAACCTCATTGTTTCTCACCATCCCATTGTTTTCAAAGGTTTGAAACGCTTTACTGGCGAAGATTATGTGCAGCGCACAATTATTAAAGCCATTCAAAACAACGTTGCTTTGTATGCGATTCACACCAACCTAGATAATACCATTGAAGGCGTAAATGGTGAAATTGCGAGACGACTTGGACTAAAGAATGTTCGTCCGCTTGTCCCGCTAAGCGGACATTTGCTGCAATTGACTGTATTTATTCCGAGCGATCATTTTGAAAAAGTGAGGACTGCCTTGTTCGAAGCAGGTGCAGGCTCGTTGGGCAATTACAGTGAATGTGGTTTTTCTGTAGTTGGAAATGGAAGTTTCAAGCCTGAAGAAGGGGCTCAACCGTTTGAAGGAAATCTTGGGGATAGATCCGAAAAGGAAGAGATTCGGTTTGAAGTTATTTTGCCGAGTTGGAAAAAAGCGGAAGTTCAGCGCGCACTTTTCGAATCACATCCGTATGAAGAAATTGCACACAATTGGCAAAACCTTCAGAACCCAATTCATCAATTTGGAAGCGGGGCTATAGGAGAATTAGAGACTCCAATTAGCTTAATAGATTGTTTAAGTAAACTGAAAGAAGTGTTTAATAATCATAGTATTAAGTACACAAAGTCAAGGCAGCCAATGATTCAAAAAATAGCGGTTTGCGGTGGAAGTGGTCAATTTCTATTGGGAGCGGCAAAAGCTGAAGGAGCTGATGCATTTGTAACATCTGATGTGAAATATCATGAGTTCTTCGACGCTGAAAACAGGTTGTCGTTTATTGATATTGGACATTTTGAAAGTGAACAGTTTACAATTGAGTTGATTCATGCTAAAATCACTGAAAAATTTCGTACATTCGCCGTCCACAAAACGGGTGTAATAACGAACCCCGTTCTCTATTACTGACATTATGGCAAAAAAAGTAATAAAACCAAAAGCGAAAGCACCTGCTAAGCCCAAGGTTGCTGCTAAAAAAGCGGCTAAAACAGTTGTGTCGAAGGGAAAAGAGAAAGCGGTAAAGAAACCTGTTGCGAAAAAAGTAGAAAAGAAAGCTGCTAAACCGGCTTCTAAACCTATTGCGAAGAAAGTTGTAAAGCCTGTCGCAAAGAAAGTTGTTAAACCAGTTGCGAAGAAGGTTGTTAAACCAGCTGCGAAGAAGGTTGTTAAGCCTGTCGCAAAGAAAGCGGTTAAACCAGTTGCGAAGAAGGTTGCAAAACCTGCAGCCAAAAAAGTCGTTAAGTCTGTTGCAAAAGCAGTGAAGAAGGAAGTGAAAAGTTCAAAAAAAGTTGTGAAAGTAGTGATAAAGAAGAAAGTGCAAGAAGTGAAGAAGGCAGTAAAATCAGTAGTTAAAAAAGCTATTCCTGCTAAAAAAGTCGAAACAAAGAAAGCTGTTGTTCCTGCGAAGAAACAAACTCCAGCTCCGATATCCAAAGTAGTCGCAAAGAAGGCTGTTCCAGCTAAGAAAGTTGAACCCAAAAGGGCTGTCGCTCCTGCTAAGAAAGCTGCGCCGGCTCCAAAGCCTGCTCCATCTAAGAAAGCTTTGCCTGTTGTGGTTGAAAAAACCAAAGCTGGAAAGTTGCCTGCAAAGCCTGAAAAGAAAGGTAAAACAGCGAAAGCAGATAAACCGGCTATCAAAGGCTCTGTAAAAATCCAAGTAATAAAAGCTCCGGAAGAAGAAGTTGTTCTTTCTGAAGCAGCGACCCTTGCGAAGGCTAAGCGTGATGCTAAGATTCGCAAGGAAGTAATTGCTGAAGGTCCAATTGATGGAAAACCAAGAACATTTAAAATAGGCATTGCCCCTGCCCTAGTTGAAAAACGAGTAGCCAATCCAATTCACGTTGCATCAGAAATGGATCCGAAGCAAGCTATTTTTGTTCCTATTGCAAAACCAGAAAAAAACGAGAAAAACCAAACAAACGATACAGAAACTATGATTTCAATTAATCAAATGAACAAGTCCAACAGCGAAGATGCCAAAAAGGGTATCTCTGTTGAATCTAAATTGAGACACTTATTTGCTCTTCAGTTAATTGACTCGCGCATTGACAAGATTCGCGCTACACGTGGAGAATTACCATTCGAAGTTCAAGATTTAAAGGATGATGTTTCGGGATTGGAAGCTCGCATGGAGCGTTTGAAAGGTGAGTTCAAAGGTGCTGAGGAAAGTATTATTTCTTGTAAGTCTTCCATCAAAGAGGCTGAAGCCTTGATTGTAAAATACAAGGAGCAGTTGAATAAAGTTAAAAACAACCGTGAATTTGATTCTTTGAACAAAGAAATTGAATTTCAAGAGTTGGAGATTGAATTGCAGTCGAAGCATATTCGCACAGCTGATACATTGAAATTAACGAAGCAAGCAGAAATCGATAACGCATCTTCTAAATTGGCTGAGCGTACCAACGATTTAAATTTGAAAGAAACGGAGTTAACAATTCTTATGAGTGAAACTCAAAAGGAAGAAGACATCCTTTCAAAGCGCAGTGATGAGGCAAAGAAGCACATCGACCTCCATTTGTTAGAGCGATATGTTCGTATGCGCAAGTCTACCCAAAACGGTCTGGCAGTGGTTCCAATTGAGCGCGATGCCTCTGCTGGTTCATTCATTCAAATTCCGGCTCAAGTGCAAATGGACGTTCGTTTGCGCAAGCGTATCATCACAGATGAGCACAGTGGAAGAATCTTAGTAGATGAGGAGATGGCCTATGAAGAAGAATTGAAATTTAAGGAAGTTCTTCAGAAAGAAATGGCGAAATAAACTTTACGGTCGAATTATTATTCGCCCTAATTAAAGAAAAAAGGGATGATTAAATCATCCCTTTTTTAATGACCAATTCCAGGAAACGGTCTTCCATGTTTTTAACGGATGGGAATTCAGAAATAATTTTCCCTTCTTTAAAGAATGTGTTTTTTTCGAACGGAGAAAGTTTGTTGTATGTCCTAAGCGTTTTCAGAAAGTGAATATCAGCGTCGTGATTTCGTTCACGCTGGGTATAAAAGCGAATGGTACTTTTCAATGCGTATTCAACCAAGTCTGTATTTCCCAGACACAAGTGAATAAGAATGTTGAGGACACGAACGTGTCCGTAAATATCCTGACGTAGTTCTTTATCGGAATTATTGATGATTTCATTCACATGCTTTAATGCGCGCTGATGTAATCCACAAGAGAATTCATAAAGAGCCAATCTGTAATGAATCATCATTTCAAACTCTTTGCTTAGCACATTCTTCGTCTGTTGAATAGACGTAAACAATTCGTCTGACTGAATTTTTTGATCGAACATAAGTGCCATTTCCACTTGAATTTGCTTCAAAATGCGGAAACGAAAAGCAACTAAGTCTGGATCTTGGAACTGTTCCTTGTCTTCCAAAGACTCTAACCTCTTATAAATTTCTGTTGCTCCTGCCCTATCATTGAGCAAAACGCGACACGTCAACAATTGTCCAAGAGATCTTAAATATCTCTTACCCTTGTCGTCTCTAAGCCATTCATTTTCATCGAAAACAACGACAACCTCTGTAAAATATTCTGCAGCTTTTTCTATGTTGCTCTCTGCTATAGCGCAAAAACCTAATGAATAAAGTCTAAGGCATTTTGAGCGGATGGACGTTACCAACGCAGGGTCTTCCAGGAGCTTCGAACCTAAAATTTCATTAAGCATCTCTTCGTGAATCTTTGAAGGAGTGAATCCTCCTGAACGAAAGATTGCATTAATCTTTCCATATATGACTTGATACTGAGCAAGGTTTTGCAGTTTCAATAATATCTGGGATTCCTCTTCAGCAATTTCATCGAAAGACTGAACGAACTCACCGTTCTCATAATCCTCCTCTAGAAGGTTCTTTTGCCATGATATAATTTCAAATAGATAATAAAAAAATTCGTAAGCCGTGGCTAATTTCTTCGCTCGCTTCAGTTCTTTCTTACATTCTTCGAAAAGTCCTTTTTTGTGAAGAATGTCGACATTCTTTAACGCTTGCTTCAAAACACTTCGAACAGTGCTCTCGCCGTGGTAGGAGCGCAGAGCCTTAAGGATAAGTTTGAATAAGTGATTTTTTTCTGATGGAAGATGTTTTAGAAAAAGCTCTCCTTTGAACGATTCTTTTACAAAATCTTCGTCATAATGGTCCATTTTCTCAAGTAAATCAAAGAGACGAACGTAGTTCTTCTCGCCCGCTTGCAACGAGCTTTGTAACTTAAAAAAACGTTTTTCACTCTTGGTTAAGGAGCGAACCAGATCAAAAAGATCATGGGTTGGTTTCATACTTGCAGTTTGGTTGGTTAACTAACAGAGCGGTTTCAATTCTCTGCAGTTATTACTAAGACTCTGTCTATTTGGAAAAGGTTGTTTCATGAAATTGGAATATATTGCGGACATGAAACTTTTGTTTTTTTTACTGCAGTCGAACGATACAATTTACATAGTGTTTTTGAAATAATATGCAAACATCCGCATCCTTTACCACACGTCGCGAATGGCTTTTTATATTTTTAGCCGGACTCTTCATTACGAATGCAATTACTGCAGAATTAATATCAAGTAAGCTCATTCAAATTCCCATTCAAATTGGAAATTGGAAACACACGTTCATTACGATAGTTGGGGTTCTTCCCTGGCCTATTGTGTTTTTGCTAACCGATACGTTGAATGAATTTTATGGTGAAAAGGCCGTGCGTCGGTTGTCGTGGATTACCACAGTTCTGATTGGCTATTGTTTTATTATTGTGCTTTTTGCGCTTCAAATACCCGCTGTGCCGGGCATTGGAGTGAGTGATGAACAATTCGGGGCGGTATTCGGACAAGCGCCATGGATTATGATTGGAAGTATTACGGCTTTCTTAATTTCTCAATTGTTAGATGTGACTATTTTCCATTGGATCAAAAGCAAAACTGGAAACAATCACATTTGGCTTCGAAGCACGGGAAGTACGGTTGTTTCACAAATGATTGATACCATTGTTGTTTTGTACATTGGATTTGTCCTTCCTGGAAAAATGGATTGGAATACGTTCGCAGAAGTCGCTCCGACAAATTATTTATTGAAAATGGTAATTGCTGTCGCCTTAACACCGCTGATATACGCTGTTCATGCAGGCATTCGGAAGTTTATTTAAGTAGTCCTTTTCCGAACTCAATTTTCATTCCGGTTGAAATGATTATTCCGGTTGATTTTATGTTGAAAGTAGATTGAGGATCGTCGAAGATATTTAGCAAGGCTTGTTGCTTCGCTGCTGAAACATAGAACTTAAATCGCTTGGCTTTAGTAATCCCTATCCCGACTTCAATTTGCGTAGATAAATCGAATTGAGCTGCTGTATTTGATGCATCTTGCCATGTATAATCTAGAACTTGTCCATTCTCGTCGACCACTGGAACCTCTGAAACTGCTTTCAGTAAATAGCCAGGAATGAATGCCGCGTTTCCGAAGATGTAAACACGATTTCCGAATTGAACCCCAAGCTTTAATGGAACAGAAAAATAATTGAATTTGTTTCTTAGATCGGCCACACCCAAGGTTGTTCCAACTGAGTCGGTCATTATAATCGGAAAGGTGAATCCACGTTGCACCCAATTGAATTCTCCACCAACCGTTAAAAATCGGAAATGAACACGGTCATATGTAACGCTTAAATTTCCACCAATAATATCCTTCGTTGTGTAGGAAGGAACATCAGTTTTCACGTTGGAAATATTCATTCCCGCTTTTATTCCGAATTGTCTGTAGGGGGTTTGGGCCTTTGCGTTGAATGAGCATAGTGTTGCAACAAAGGCGAGCGCTATGATACGAAAAATGTTATTCATTGGGCAAAGGTAAGAGAAGTTAAGAATGTTGCGAAGCAACGAATGCCCTTTGGGCGAATCTCTTCGAGGAATGCTTCGCGAATCTCTTCGAGGAATGCTTTGCGAGTGTCTTCGGGGACACTTTAAATTGAGACAAGATAACAAGCAGAAAACTTGACATTGGCATTTCAATGTTGTATATTCGATTTCGTCAATGTCGCTCTGGCATTGGTGTATAGCCAATAAAATATTCATTCAGCACGAAACTGTTTCCGCGAGGGAATGGTTTTTTGTGCTTTAAAAGCGGATTATGAAAATGAATTATTCTAGAAAAGAGTATTACGGAATGTTGAATTCAAGTAACATATTGTTGCGAAACAACACGGTGGCAGAAGTGAAGGCTTCGAGGTACAATTACATTCAGAAGAAAGCGGCGGGACAGTCGCTCTTTGATTTTGTTATTATGCTCCGCGACTACTTTTCGCAATTGGAACAATATCAAATGTGTGAGTTACTGAATAATTATTTGGAAACCTTAATGGCGAGTTACACGAGCTACTGCGGATGCTCCTTCCCTATTTACACGAAGGTGTATAAGATTCGTTTACCGAAGTGCACGGGTTGTGGGAAGAAGGTGTTGGGAGCACGTTTCTATGAATGAAAGATTCCAAACTCATTCTCATTCTCTTTGTGTTTCTCCTTCTAATATCGATTTAACAATAAGAAACAGAATGAGTGTGCTGGGAAAAGTCCGATCAATAGGACTTTTGAAAAGTATGATTGAGCATACTATGCAGACCTCATTCTCTTTGTGTTTGTCATTCTAATCTAGATTTGACAATAAGACACAGAATCAGAAAGAGAAAAAGAAACAGAATGAGTTTTATGAAAATTCCAATCGAGTGGAATTTCTACTTGTAGTAGACTTTTGAAAAGTGCGATATATCGCATTTTGTTGACGAGTACGTTCGCACGTACTTTATGAAATAAGTCTGTTCGAACAAACTGGGAAATAAGTACACTCGAGTGTACTCACCTCCGCCGCTTTCTGTTCACATGATATTCTTCAACCGCTTCGGCGGTGGTGAGCCAGTTTTTTCCTTCTTTGTAGCCCGCGATTTTACCTTGACGAATGAGTAAGCTTAAATACTCTTGTCCGTATGGAAGCGAGATCTCTTCCACAATAGACGAGATGGGCTGATAACCGTCGTGCTTGTTTTCGAGATGACTTAAATAAATATCTAACGAACGCTCTAACGCTTGTAAGACCATGAGGACAAGCTTCTCGTAGCTGCCCTGATTGCCTTTGTTCAACGCGTCGTAATACTTTTTGCGATCTTGCTGAAGAATAATGGCCGGAGGATAACCCGCACTCATTAAAATTAAATTGAACATCAATCTCACTGTTCTTCCATTTCCATCGAAAAACGGATGAATCCAAACCATGCGGTGATGAAAGATTGTAGCGCGAACTATCAAGGGTAATGACTTTTCTTCATTCACCCAAGCAATTAATTCGTCCATGAACCCATCTACCTTCAAGGCATTCGGCGGAGTGAAGTTCGCTCCTGTTATGCGCACGCCCGCATTTCGATAACGACCGGCATATTCCTTTTCAATGCGCTGCAACACCAAACTGTGAATGTGCAAAATGTCCTTCGCCTTCATTTTATATTTCGAATTCACCAGTGTCTCCAGGAACTGAATGGCTTCGTGGTGATTGAGGGTTTCGAAATGCTCACGCAGCGACTTCCCTCCTACGGTTAATCCGTCCGATAATATCACTTTTGTCTCTTGCAGTGTCAGCGTGTTTCCTTCTATTCCGTTGGAATGATACGTCCACTCCATTATTAAGCTCTCGCGCAATTTCTCCATGGCTATCGCAGGAATGGGACGCAGCTTCGCTAAGCGAACTTTCTTCGCTTCAACGCGTTCCAACAACGATTGCACTTTTTCTTGTTCCCAAGGATTGGTTTGCCAGGTCATTTTACAAATATCGGGATAATGCAATAATATTCTTTACCGATATTACATTAATTTTAGGTAAGAAAGGTTAAGAGAAGGTAAGAGAGAGGAAGAATGTTGCGGAGCAACGAATCTCTTCGAGGAATGCTGCGCGAATGTCGCGGACTCAGAGTTCTTTCTTTAAGAATTGTCCCGTCAAAGACTTCTTGTTCTTAGCGACTTGCTCTGGTGTGCCGGTTACGATGACATTTCCGCCGCCTTCACCGCCTTCAGGGCCCATGTCTATGAGGTAGTCGGCGCTTTTGATGACGTCCATGTTGTGCTCAATGACCAAGACGGTGTTACCGCGCTCAACCAGTCTATTCAACACATTCAATAACATTTGAACGTCTTGAAAATGAAGTCCAGTTGTGGGTTCGTCTAAGATATAAATGGTCTTACCGGTGTCGCGCTTCGCGAGTTCGGTAGACAACTTCACGCGCTGTGCTTCTCCTCCACTTAACGTTGTGCTGTGCTGTCCGAGTGTGATGTATCCCAATCCAACGTCGTTCAAGGTCTTTAGCGCGTTGTGAATGTTTCGGTGGTTTTCGAAAAATCCAACGGCTTGCTCAACGGTCATGTTCAACACGTCGGAAATGGTTTTTCCGTTGTAGAAAATTTCCAAGGTCTCGCGGTTGTAGCGCTTGCCGTTGCAGGCTTCACAATGCACATACACATCGGGAAGGAAATTCATTTCAATTAAACGAACTCCCCCACCCTTACACGTTTCACACCTTCCACCCGAAATATTAAAACTGAATCTACCTGGCTGATAACCGCGAATACGGGCCTCTGGAACCGAGGCATACAAGTTTCGAATGTCGGTAAAAATTCCAGTGTAAGTGCTCGGATTGCTGCGCGGGGTGCGACCTATAGGACTTTGATCTATTTCAATAACCTTATCTAAATGCTCAAGTCCTTCAAGTTTCTTGTAAGCCAAAGGCCTGCGTGCTCCATTGTAGAAATGCGCATTCAGAATTGGATACAATGTGTGACTAATGAGTGAAGACTTCCCACTTCCACTCACTCCTGTTACACACGTGAAGGTTCCCAATGGAATTTCAATGGTCTCTCCCTTCAGGTTATGTCCGCTTGCTCCCTTCAACACCAACTTCTTTCCGTTGCCTTTGCTTCTATTCTTCGGGACTGGGATGTTTAATTTTCCACTTAAATAATTCGCAGTAATGCTTCCAATTTTCAAAAAATCTTTTGGCTTACCAGCAGCAACAACATGTCCACCTTGCCTTCCAGCTCCCGGACCAATGTCTATGATGTAGTCACTTTCCAACATCATGTCCTTGTCGTGCTCCACCACAATGACGCTGTTTCCGCCGTCGCGCAAGTCTTTCAACGAACGAATCAATTTCTCATTATCGCGTTGGTGCAATCCAATGCTCGGTTCATCCAAGATGTAAAGCACTCCAACGAGTTGCGATCCGATTTGAGTAGCCAATCGAATACGCTGCGCCTCTCCTCCACTCAATGTTTTCGCACTTCGATTTAAATTCAAATAGCCCAATCCTACGTTCAGCAAAAACTTCAGACGGGTGCGGATTTCCTTTAATGGTTCGCGCGCAATGATTTCTTGTTTACTGTCGAAGCTTGAATCGATGCCTTCGAACCAAGCGCTGAGCTTTTCAATGTTCAATGCGCTTAATTCTGAAATAGTTTTTCCTGCTACCTTGAAATGATTCGCGGTGTCTTTCAAACGCGCTCCGCTACAAGTAGGACAAGCTTTTTTATTCATGAAGGTCTCGGCCCATTTACGAACCGCAGGGCTTCCGTCTTCTTCCGCATGTCTTTCAATAAATGCAATGAGTCCGTCGTACCGGGTGTTCATGGTTTGTCCGTTCGACATTTCCACTTCCACCTTATCGTCGGTTCCATAGAGTATGACTTGAATGGCGTCTTCATCGACTTCCTTCAATGGCGTGTTCACAGTGGCTCCGTACATTTTCAAAATGGCGGCCACCTGTTGGTTGATCCATGAATTCTTGTTTTCACCCAGAGGAGTTATTCCTCCTTGCTTAACACTCTTTGAATTATCTGGAATTATTTTCTCAATATCAATTTCCGCAACTTCACCAAGTCCGCTACAGTAGCTGCATGCACCGTATGGACTGTTGAATGAAAAGAGATTCGGTTCGGGTTCAGGAAAGGAAATTCCTGAAGTTGGACACATGAGGTTTTTCGAAAAATGGAAGAGTTTCTCGTTGTCCAATTCCATCACCATCACATCGCCCTTCCCCATTTTAAGGGCGGTTTGAACCGTGGCCTTCAAACGAGGATTGTTCGGTTCAACCGAAAAGCGATCGACCACCAATTCAATGTCGTGGACCTTGTAACGATCGAGTTTCATGTCTTTCGTCATCTCCTTCAACTTGCCGTCTATTCGCGCACGCACATATCCTTGTTTCATGAGCGATTCGAAGAGCTCGCGGTAGTGACCTTTGCGAGCTTTCACCAACGGAGAAAGAATCGCGATTTTCTTCGCCTTAAAATCTTTGGCTATTTTTTCAATGAGTTGCTCTTCGGTGAAGCGCACCATTTTCTTTCCTGTTGAAGGGCTGTAAGCGTCAGATGCGCGCGCATACAAAAGACGCATGAAATCATAGACTTCAGTTATGGTGCCTACGGTAGAACGAGGATTGCGGCTAACGGTTTTTTGTTCGATGGAAATAACCGGAGAGAGTCCGTTTACTTTGTCTACATCTGGACGCTCCATTTCACCCAAGAACTGACGGGCATATGCGTTGAAGGTTTCCATGTATCTGCGTTGACCTTCGGCGTAAAGCGTATCGAAGGCTAACGAAGATTTTCCACTTCCAGAAAGACCGGTAATTACAACCAGTTGATTTCTTGGAATGGTAAGATCTATATTTTTAAGATTGTTTTCTCGGGCGCCGAGAATTTCAATTTTTTCTTCTTCCATAGTTAGTCACGCGCGGGAAGCACTTTGCCTCTGCATTTACCAAAACCCACTTTCACCCCATCTTGTTCAGCGTAACCGGTAATTGTAACGGTATCTCCGTCTGCAATGAATGAACGCGTTGTGCCATCGGGCATTTCAACGGGCTTCGTTCCTTTCCATGCAATTTCCAACATGCTTCCGTATGAACCTTCATCTGGACCGCTAATGGTTCCACTGGCCATCATGTCGCCGCAACGAATGTTGCAACCTCCAACGGTATGGTGCGCCAACTGTTGGCTCATGTTCCAATACATGTGTTTGAAATTGCTGTTTGAAACCACTTGCTTTTCGCCAGCTTCGGTTTGAATTTCAACTTGAAGATTGATATTTATGTTCTTAATTCCGTTGTATTGAAGGTATTGCAAAACCTCTGGATCTTGCAATGGACCTATGGTTCTGAAAGGCTCTAATGCATCGAGAGTAACAATCCACGGTGAAACCGTTGATGCGAAGTTCTTTGCCAAGAATGGGCCGAGTGGCACATACTCCCAACGTTGGATATCGCGTGCACTCCAGTCGTTGAAGAGCATTAATCCGAAAATATAATCGTCCGCCTCTTGCGTTGAAATGCGCTCTCCCATTGGCTTTCCGTCGAATGTCACGAATGCCATTTCCAATTCGAAATCGAGTTGTTTCGTTGGACCATAAGTCGGCTGTGTTTCATCGGAAGCGTTCACTTGTCCACACGGACGCGTCACTGCTGTTCCGTCAACCACAATGCTTGAGGCCCTTCCGTGATAACCAACTGGCAGGTGTTTCCAATTTGGTAGCAACGCTTTCTCTGGATCGCGGAACATGGTTCCAACGTTACGAGCGTGATCCATGCTGCTGTAAAAATCTGTATAATCTCCAATTTCAATTGGAAGGTGCATTTGCACTTCGTTCATTTTAATTAGGCAAGAGCGGAGTTCGCTTTTTACGATTGCATCTTGATTGGCGTTCAGCAAATCGGCCAGTCTCATTCGCAAAGCCGAGCAAGCTTTCTTGCCGTGCTTCATCATTTTATTCAATGAATGTGTGCGGTATTCCTCAGAACCGAAAGGCAATGCAGATATGTGATTCTGCTGAAAGACGCGAAAAATATCTAAGACGTAATTTCCAATGGCCACGCCCACTCGAAAATCTCCTCTTCCCGTAGAGAATATTCCGAAAGGAAGATTTTGTATCGGGAACTCAGTATTTTCGGCACCTTCAACCCAAGTCTTATCGCTAAATGGAATGATATTTTTCATACGCTTAATTTTCATTTCAAATGTAGTTCGCTTTTCGGTTCTTTCTAACTTGCGGACGCATGAAAAAATCAACGAAATACATTCTTGTCGGCACAGCCTTTTTCTTGCTTGGTCTGCACTTTTCGTTGAGCGCTCTTTATGCCTTTCGAAGGCATTACGACATTCCTTTGGTTGAATCGGTAGCCAATCGATACGGATTTCCCTTTTTCCATCAGGGATATAGCCTGTTTGTGCCTATGTCTGATTTCGATGACTTACTTGAAGTTCGTTACCGAGAAGGTGGTAACTGGACTGCGTTTCAGGAAATGGGCAATCGCTATGAATACGATGTAGACAGCAAACTTCGTCAGTTCGAGGAATTTTCAACCGGGAATTTGAACAATCAGATCATTAATAATCTTTATTGGAAGGACGGTGTTCGTCAGCTTGAACGCATTGAGCAATCTACCGATTACGGAAGAGCCGTTTATTTCTGTCAACGCCTAGAACGCGCCAAACGCAAGCTCACCCATTCGCATACCTACATCGATTCCATGCAGATTCGCTTGGTGTTTCATTTTCATCCGTTGAACGGCGAGCAGAAAAACGATGTGTTTGAATTCAGTAAAGTATTGGTTGAAATAGACAAATGAAGAAGCGCATAGATAATTACATTGAAGGATTATTTGTCCCCTACTCGTCCTCTTGGAATGAACGAACCTTTGTGAGTTTAGTCTATGCGTGGTTTCTGTTCTTCGCCTTTTGGAATTGGCATTCAGTATGGTTAATTTGGGGGGAAGACAGTGTTTGTATTCGCTATGGTGCAGATGATACAAGACTGAACAATTTGGTTTATGCGTTGATGTACAATTTGAGTTGGTTCAAGCCGGCTTTCATTGTGCATCTGGTGGTTTCCTTTTTCTCGATCTTTCATTTTCGCGGTGTCTTCTTCTTCCGAGCTGCTGCTTGGCTTTCCGCCTTGTGGATATACTATGCTGGAATTAACGCCATGAATGCGGGATATGTGTATATGATGCTTTTGATGTTTTACTCCATCCCCTATTCTGCTAAAGCGACTAAACCCTTCTGGGCATTTTTATCGCGATTAAGTTTGCTTGCGGCGGGTATTCAGGTTGGATTAATTTATTTCTACACTTCCATATATAAACTCACCAGTTGGCAGTGGTTGTCGGGTGAAGCGATTTATCAGACGTTCGTCAGCGATTGGTTCAGTACTGAAGCGATTCGGGGTATTACGCAAGTCCTACCCTATTTCATTTCGGTGATTTTTGCATACGTCATTATGCTTTTTCAATTCACCTTTCCAATTATTATCAATTGGAAAAAGACTCGGAAATTTGCAATAATCCTTGGTATTTCGATTCACCTGTACATTGGCATCTTCATGCACATGTGGGATTTCGCGCTGGCGATGATGATTCCATACGCGCTGTTTACCCTGCGGGATGACACAACAAGTTGTGATGACAGCGGAGCTGATGACCCTTCGGGAGGATTAGTTTAAATTAGGATCTTCGGGAAATTTAGAGAGAAGCTTTCCTTTTGGGCCGAGGCGCTCCATGACTTCCTTCCAAACGTTGTTCTCTTTCGAGTTCATAATTAATTTGGAAGGGACATTCACCACGAACCAAGACTTTGAAGTTATTTCTTCTTGAAGTTGTCCAATAGACCAACCGCTGTAACCGACGAAAAAACGAATGGCGTTTTCGGGAAGTGTTCCGGCTTCAATCAACTCGCGAATGCGAGCGAAATCTCCACCGTACCAAACACCTTCAACAATGGGCGTGCTTCCTTCAATCTCTTCTCCCAACGAATGAATATAAAAGAGACTGTCGTTCTTTACCGGTCCACCCAAGCTTACACGTCCGGGCATCTCTGGGAAATTCGCAATGATCTTGCTAATCGGAAGGTCTATGTAATTGTTCAACACGAATCCGAACGACCCTTCTTCGTTGTTCTCGCACATGAGAATAACGGTCCGATGAAAAAACGGATCGCTGATATACGGCTCAGACAACAGGACTTGTCCACGCTTCGGCACTGTGCTATCGCTCGGTTGAAAATTCACAGGGCTAAAATAGGAATTCCTTACTTTCGCCACATGCGTTTTCAATTTTTAGTTTTTCTTTTCCTACTTCCATTTGTATCCTTTGCCCAACCGGGCGGAGGAGGCGGTGCAAACTTTCAACATTTCGGAGTTCCCGGAAAAGATTATACTTCTGAACTCTGCTTGAAGCATATGAAACTGCAGCTCATGAGCGGTGAACGTTCTAACATAATCGATTCAGAACAAAAAGAAATTCGAAGCTTGAATCTCGAACACAACAGCTGGTCGTCCCGATACGCCGGACAAGAGTATCACCAATCTGAAAACCATTACCGCTTGGTTTGGAAGGAAGACAACGATTCCATGGTGGTGATCTTCACGAACCTTATGCCTGAAAACGGAGCGGGATATTCAGAGACGTTCGACAGTCTTGTCTTTATGCCCGGACATTATGAATTGCGCCTCTCGCAAGATCGTCGCATTCCGGGACATGAAAGTTTCACTCCGAGAACACATTTGAATTGGTTCAAGGAAATGGCCGCTACCGCTTATTTCCCAGCACGTCCGACCTATTCCTTCTATTATTATTACAACGCTGCGCATCAAGAAAATTCGCAAGTAAAATACGAATACTCAGAACCTCATTTGATCAAAGCGCAACAAATGGCCGAAACCTTCGATCAAAAAAAATTAGTGCTCACTGAACGTATTCGTTTTCATCGTCTAAAATTCAATTCTGAAACAGCCTTGAATCTTGCCTTGGAGTTGGATTCACTTTGTTGCTCAGAGAGCAGAATCGACAATTCAGCGTGCAATGTTCTTATTGAAATTTATACCGAAAGAAAAGAATTCGAAAAGGCCATTCCCTACTACGCAAGACTTTCGAGGGAATACAACGACGATAGTCATTTGATTTGCGAAGCGCTATTCCTTGAAATGAAGTTGAATCGTTCAGAAGAGGCCATTGCCATTTGTGAATTGTTACTTCAACGCATTCCAGAAGATCACATGAAGCAATATCCCATCGGACTTTCACCTCATGCAGAAACCATTCTGCACATTGGCGAAATCTTTTGGCATGCGAACAAACCCAAAGAAGCGAAATTCTATTTTGAACTCGCGATTCAAGTGGGGGCTTTCCATACGAGCGACGATATTTACGTGAACCTCTTCGGAACTTATATTGAAAAATTTCCAAACGAAACCACCTTCTACATCTGCAGAGCCGCCGCCAACATTGGAAGAGCGCCCTATCTCGGATGGGGCAACATGACGCGCATTGCTTGCTTGGAAGCCATTGAAGATTGCGACAACGCAATTAGACTTGGACGAAAAGATTTTTTGGTGAATTACACGAAGGGACAAGCCATGCAGCTGATTAAAAAGAATGAAGAGGGATTGAAAGTTGCAGATGAATGTATTCGTTTGGAACCGAAAGATCCCAGAGGATATTTGCTGAAGAGCATGTTCTACAACGACATTCGAACCGAAGATGCCATGAAAAAAGCGGAAGAATATCGGATTGAATTTCGCAATCGTTTAGAGAGCTTCAAATTCAAATTTCATTACTAGAAAATTCAAAGTGTATGCGTCCTGTCGCGTTATCTTTGCCATATGGATGAATCGAGACTTTCTGCTCTGCGCGCCGAACTGAATAAAATTCACAAATGGCCAAGCAAGTATATGTTTAAGTTTATTGTACCATCATTCGAAGAACGCGTTTCGGCAGTGAAATTAATTTTTGGTGAAAGTGCGCATTTCGAGATGAAGTGGAGTGCAAACGGAAAATACACTTCGATTACTGTTCACGCCATGATGTTGAGTGTCGACGAGATTTTCGAGAAGTATGATGAGGCTGCTAAAATTGAAGGAATAATAAGTTTATAATATGAAGACATTTGAATTGTTAAGAAATGTATTGTTGGTGTCTTTGCTCGCGATGCTCACCTATGTGTTGTACAAGCGCATGTTGCATGTGATGCGCAAGCAGCACGTTCAGGAGAAATTTCCGGCACTTCCGAATGAATTGCATTGGACAGAATCTGGCGAAGGACAAATTGCGTTGAAGCTGAGCATGAAGATGCATTTAGACATTCAAATCTTCAATTCAGAAAATGCATCCATTCTAACCCTTGCCAACGAAGAGTTCCCTAAGGGTGATCATATTTTTACTTTCGAAAAGAGTCAATTTTCTTCCGGAAAATATTACTACAAAATTGTTTCTCCGCACGAACAAGCTTCTCAATACTTCAACATCTAATGTCGTTACGCATTGTCTTTCTCGGCACTCCTGAATTCGCGACAACCTCGCTGAATGCCTTGCTGCAAAGCAAACACGAAGTGGTTGGCGTAGTGACTGCTCCGGATAAACCAGCAGGGCGCGGACAGCAGTTGAACGAAAGCGATGTGAAGAAGTTAGCGGTTCAACATGAATTGAAATTATTTCAACCTGAAAAATTACGCGACGAGCATTTCATTCAAGAGTTGAAAAACTTGAATGCCGATTTATTCGTGGTGGTGGCCTTCCGCATGTTACCCGAAGTGGTTTGGAACATGCCTCGACTGGGCACATTTAATTTGCACGGTTCCCTCCTTCCGCAATACCGCGGCGCTGCTCCTATTCAATGGGCAGTTATGAATGGTGAAACAGAAACCGGATGCACGACCTTCCGATTGAAACACGAAATAGATACTGGAGAAGTTTTGGGTCAGCATAAAATGAGCATCGCTCCGAATGAAACATCCGGAGAATTGTACGAACGCATGATGCACGAAGGCGCAGACTTGATGGTTCGTACTCTTGATTTGCTAGAAGAAAAAAAGGTTAAACCAATTGCGCAAGAAGAGCTAATTACCAACGAATTAAAGCACGCACCTAAACTTTTGAAAGAAGACGGAAGATTGCGATTGACAGACACTCCAGCGATGGTTCACAATCGCGTTCGCGGAGTCACTCCCTTCCCTGGCGCCTTCACAACCTTTCAAGGAAAAATCTTGAAAATTCACAAGGGCCTTCCTGAAGAAACCGAACATTCATTCGAGTTGGGTTCTTTTCATTCCGACAACAAGACTTTTTTGAAGTTGGCGGTGAATGGAGGGTATTACAATTTGATGGAAGTTCAGCTTGAAGGGAAAAGACGGATGAGTGTTGAGGAGTTTTTGAGAGGGGTTACTTTACCGTAGATGCTTCGCAAGATTGCAAGCAAAGATCCAAATCGGGTCGAAATCGGGTCGAAAAATTTTTCGACCTTATGTCTTTTCAAAACAAAGTGAACAAGTCTTTGTGGATATGCTTTCAGTTCTTAATCTTTCAATGAAATAAAAAATGTATTTTTGAAATCTAAATCTTAATCATATGTCAAGTCAATTACTCAAAGGCAAAAAAGGAATTATCAGTGGTGCATTGAATAACATGAGTATCGCATGGAAAGTGGCCGAGCGTGCTGCTGAAGAAGGTGCTCAGATCGTATTAACCAATGCTCCTATTGCTATGCGTATGGGTGAAATCAACGGTTTGGCTGAAAAGATTAACGCTCCAATTTTCGCTGCAGATGCAACGAACGAATCCGATTTAGAAAACCTTTTCGATAAGTCTATTGAACACTTCGGTGGGAAAGTAGATTTCGTTTTGCACAGCATTGGTATGTCGCCGAACGTTCGCAAAGGCAGACATTACACAGATTTGAACTACGAGTGGTACAAGCAATCATTAGATGTAAGCGCTATGTCGTTGCACAAGATGTTGGCCACTGCCTATAAGAAAGACGCCATTAGCGATTGGGGAAGTGTGGTTGCATTAAGCTACATTGCTGCTCAGCGCACGTTCCCAGATTATTCAGACATGGCAGACGCGAAGGCGTTGTTGGAAAGCATTGCGCGTAGCTTCGGATACCATTACGGTGCCGCGAAGAAAGTGCGTATCAACACCATCTCTCAATCGCCAACCGTTACCACTGCTGGATCAGGCGTTAAAGGATTCGACGGCTTCATCAGTTTCGCAGAAGAAATGTCTCCACTTGGAAACGCAGACGCATTGGCGTGTGCAGACTATTGCATCTCGTTATTCAGCGACTTAACCCGCTACGTAACCATGCAAAACCTTTTCCACGACGGCGGCTTCTCATCAACCGGTGTAACTCCTCCGGTGATTGAGCGATTCACTAAGTAATTTTTTTCAGAACCTTTTCCGGCTATTCGTTCCAAGCTTTTCGCTTCGCAAAAAGGCTTTCCACTACTATCCGGGGTACTGAGGAACTTCGTTGTTTGAACAGCGTTGTTAATCTTCCCCTCTCTTACTTTTTCTTAACTTCTCTTACCTTTTAATAAGATATTCGCGCAGCATTCGCCCGAAGAGCTTAATATTCCTTCATAAGCACCTCCAACGAGATGCCGAGTAGAATATGAATTTTCCGAATTTGCTCGAGGTTGAGTTTTCTTTTTCGATTGAGTATCTCGCTTGCTCGACTCTTGAGTCCAAGAGCATTGGCCAAGTCTTGCTGCTTCAGACCCAATTGTTTTAGTTTGAATTTAATGGCATCAATGGGGTCTGGATTCTCAATTGCAAAGTGTTTGTTTTCAAAATGCTCAAGGAGCAATGAAAGCAACTCTAATTCATCTCCGTCAGGAGTATTCTTCTTTGCATCAAAGATTTCCTCAAGTCGATTAAGCGCTTGGGAGTATTGTTTCTTTGTTTTAATAACCTTCCAGTTCATGTCACTTATATTTTTGTTGCATCAATCTTGTCATTTTCGGCTTCCCATTGTTCACCTCCTTGAACCAAATGAGCAAAGGCTGTTTGGATTCAGCATTCTTTTCAAAGTATTCCTTCAATGTTTTCTTGGCAATGACTCTCATGCAAATATAATATGTAAGTTCCCAAATATGGAACTTTAGATTTAAAATAATTTCATTCAAACCTATTAAGAAGCCGTTCACGAAACACCAATTTTTATATGCAGGTTATATGCTGTTTATTCGGTGGAACGGAGTAATTGGAAATCCTTCGGATTTATTCCTACTCCGTAACTAATATCGTCGAAGACATTCGCGAAGCATTCGCCAAAGGCATTCGTACGAAGTACATTCTTGTTTGCCCCCACTGGAGGTGGGGGAAAAAAATTCAATAGTGATTCAATGCGAAGTAATAGAGCCATTTGCTTATACTTTTGCACTACATAAAACTCAAATGCACGGAAAAGGAAAACGAATAGCAGTTATAGGCGGAGGAGCAGCAGGAATGTTCGGTGCTATACGCTTGGCTGAACTGCTGCCAGAAGCAGAGGTAATCGTATTTGAAAAAAGTAAGAACCTACTGAGCAAAGTGAAAGTCAGCGGCGGCGGTAGATGCAACGTAACGCACTCGTGCTTCGAGCCGAAAGAACTAGTGAAATTCTACCCGCGTGGAAGTAAAGAACTGCTATCGCCGTTCTTCTCGTTTCAACCTTCAAACATGATTTACTGGCTGCTCGATCGCGGTGTGGAAACACATACCGAAGAAGACGGACGCATGTTTCCTTCCACCAATAAATCGCAAACGATTATCGATTGCTTCATGAATGAAGCGGAAAAGCTCGGTGTTCAAATTAAAACTGAATACGCCGCAGACCTCTCGTTCCTTCAATCGTACGACGCTGTTTTAATGACAGCCGGTTCCAGTGAACTCGTATGGAAAGACCTCGAAGAACACGGTGTGCCTTGCGTTCCGCGTGTCCCTTCCCTGTTTACCTTCCACATAAACGATAAATCACTTCACGAACTTTCAGGGATTTCTGTTCCACATGCAGAGCTTGAAATTCGTGACACCAAAATAAAAACCAACGGTCCTCTGCTCATTACCCATTGGGGATTAAGCGGTCCGACCGTGCTGAAAGCCTCTGCCTTCGGCGCACTCGCGTTGGCCGAGAAAAATTACGAAGCCACCGTACGCATCAACTGGATCAATCAAAACTTCAACGATACGCTCGATGAATTGAAAGACCTCCGCGAATCACATCCGAAGAAAATGTGCGTCACGTTCAATCCGTATCAACTCTCTTCGAGATTGTGGAATTGGCATTTGCAACGCGCCGATCTCTTCCTCAAAGACTGGGCGAACAGCAGCAACAAGTCGCTCGAAATTTTGGCTGAATCTCTCGTTCGATGCGACCTTCCTATGACGGGCAAGAGCACGTTCAAAGAAGAATTCGTCACAGCCGGAGGAGTAGATCTGAAGCACGTGAACTTTCAAACCATGGAACACAAGCTTGTTCCGAATTTGTATTTCGCTGGAGAAGTGCTGAACATTGATGCTGTTACTGGCGGATATAATTTTCAAGCAGCCTGGACCACCGCGTGGATTGCAGCGCAAGGAATTGCAGATAAATTAGCAGAATGAGTCACGAAGAATACATGCAAATAGCCCTCGACCTTTCCTTGTACGGAATGGGTTCCGTGGCTCCCAACCCCATGGTGGGATGTGTAATCGTGCACAACGACGAAATTATTTCTAAAGGATATCACACCGCTTACGGCGAACCCCACGCCGAAGTTGAAGCCATTCGTTACGTAGAAGACAAAAGCATTTTGAAAGAATGTACGCTCTACGTCACCCTTGAACCCTGCGCACATTTTGGCAAGACTCCACCCTGCGCAAACCTCATTACTGAAATGGGAATTCCGCGTGTTGTCTTAGGCACACGCGACCCCTTCAGCGAAGTAAACGGAAGAGGGATTGAACACCTGAAGGCCAATGGCGTTGAGGTAATCGAAGGAATTCTTGAAGACGACTGTCGATTCTTGAATCGCAGATTCTTCACCTTCCACGAAAAAAAACGTCCGTATATTATTTTGAAATGGGCACAAACCGCAGACGGGTTCATGGACAAGATTCGTGAAGAAAATGAACGCGGCTCCTTCCCTATTTCTTCTTCTGAATCGCGACAGTTGGTGCACCAGTGGCGCAGTTTGGAGCAGGCCATTTTAGTTGGACCAACAACAGCACTTAACGACGATCCTGCACTGACCGTACGTTTGGTGGATGGCGAAAATCCGATTCGCATTGTGATCGATGAAAAAGGGTGCCTTCCTGAAGAGCTGCAGTTGTTCAACAACGAAGCGCGAACCATTGCCTTGGTGGGCAACGGCATTCAAGCCAGATACAACTGCGAAATTCTTCCACTCGAAAAATCGGGCGTGGAAGAATGGATGCGTGTTTTGCATGCCGCGAACATTCAAAGCATCTTGGTTGAAGGCGGCGCTGGCATACTGAACACTTTTATTGAAAGCGGAATGTGGGACGAAATGCGCGTATTCACTTCCAACAAAAACATTGAAACCGGATTGAAAGCACCACTTCAAAAAGGTAAGCCCTATTCTGAAAAGTACATCGGAGTAGATCATTTAACTGTCACCGTAAACAAATGATCTACCTCATTTTCAGCGTCATTATGAACGCCGCAATTTATTGGCTCTTCAAATACTTTGAACAAATTGAAGCGAAGATTTTCGAGACCATTGTCTTCAACTACATCGTTGCGTTCACCTGTGGGATTTTCTTCGTCCCGAATGTGCCCGAAGCTATTCATAGTGCTTTACTGTTTCCGATTTGGAGTGTTGCCGGACTTATCATGGGTTCGCTCTTCATTTCGGTTTTTTACTTCATGGCCATTACAGCAAAGAAGTCTGGAATTGCCATGGCCACGCTCAGTTCGAAGATGTCGTTGGTGCTTGCCGTTATTGTTCTGGCCTTTTTAGGCGAAGGAGAAATAACCCTTTTAAAGGCCATAGCGCTGCTCATTGCCATGTTCGGATTGTATCTCTTCAGCGTAGACCGAAAGAGCAAATTAAGCAAAGACATGCTCTTGTATCCGGTTGTGCTCATGCTGGGGAGCACGAGCATTGATTTCAGCATTGCGTATTTTCAAGGATTCACCACGAATCAGAATGAGCTTTCGTTGTTCACATGCATGCCTTTCATGGGTGCGGGATTTATTGGAGTAATTATACTGGCGTATAAATTAATTTTCCGGAAGGAAAAATTTCCTTTGAAAGAATTGGGAACCGGTGTCTTGCTCGGACTGGTGAACTACGGCTCAATCTTTTTTCTTGTTGAATTGTACCACAGCGGTTGGATGCCTGAGAGCACAATATTGCCGATCAACAATCTGTTAGTCTTGGTAATTGGATCTATTGGCGCGGTTTTTATTTTCAAAGAGAAATTCAACCGAAGAAAGATTCAAGGTTTGGTTATTTGTGTATTAGCATTAATACTTTTATTATGAAATTAAAATTCGTTCAAGCCTTATCAGTACTTATTATTATAGTTGGAAGTGGATTGTTCTCGAACCTTTATGCGCAGGCGTTTACAGCGGCACAGCTAGATTCAGCAAACACGGCGAAGTCTATCACGCAACTTTCTTCCGAAGAAAAGAATGTCATTAAGCTTATCAATTTAGCTCGCATGTATCCGAAACAATTCGCGAAGAATTACGTCGCGAAATACGACGAGAAGAAGACAGGCTTCGCCTATGATGCCTCATATGCCAAAGACAAAGCATCTTTAATTTCTGAATTAAACGCCATGCAACCTTTGAAGCCTCTAGTATTCGACTTAACGATGTATGAATTAGCGAAATGTTGGTGTTTAGAATCCGGTAAATCTGGAGAAATAGGACATACAAGAAAGTACTGTAAATCGGGATACAGCGGCGAATGTTGCAGCTACGGATTTAGCGGAGCCTTGGATATTGTCATGCAATTGATGGTCGACAACAATATACCTGGACACGGTCATCGCAAGATTATTCTCACCCCTTACTTCACCAAAATTGGTATCAAAAACGGATCTCACAAGAAGTATTCGTTTTGCTCAGTGATTGATTTTAAGTCATAAAAAAAGACCGCTCTGGCGGCCTTTTCGTTGTCTTATCAAAAATTACTTCGACATCTTCTCAGCTAATTTCAAAGCTTCGTAAAGGTTAACAACCTTACCAGACTTCGAAAGCTTTCCGAATTTAATCTTCTTCTCTTCGTCACCTGGCATTACAACCTTGTGCTTCTTGTAAGAAACGCCAGACTTGATAATGATCTCACGAACTTCTTTTCCTGTAAGATTTGGGTAGTAAGAAAGAATAGATGCAGCAACACCAGCTGTAACAGGAGAAGCCATACTTGTTCCGCTTAGCGGTCCGAATTCGTTATCTAAGATGGTTGCAAAAATATCTACACCCGGAGCATAGATATCTACCGTCTTGTCTCCGTAGTTAGAGAAGTCAGCCGACAAGTGATCAATTGAATTGTCGCTCGCACCAATTTCCAACCAAGTAGAACATGTCTTTCCGTTTTCGTAACGCGGCGTTGGGAAATTGTCTTTCACATCAACATCCTTCGAATCGTTACCTGCAGCGTGAACCAACAAGACGCCTTTCGATTCAGCATACATAACTGCCTCGTCTACTACATCTTTATTCGGGGAGTGAGATTTGCCGAAGCTCATGTTAACTACACGAGCACCATTGTCTGCGGCATAACGAATGGCGTTTGCAACGTCTTTGTCGCGCTCGTCTCCGTCTGGCACACAACGAATAATCATCAATTGAGCAGTCTTGCAAATTCCGTCCATTCCCATTCCGTTGTTCGTTGCGCCAACAATTCCAGCAACGTGTGTTCCGTGAAGAGCCTCTGGACCATCGATGTGGTTGTTGCCGTAATTGCGCTCACGCGGATTGCTATAATCGTCTCCTACCATGGTGCGTGGATTGAAATCTACGTTGTAAGAATATTCTAACTGAGTGTTGTAATAACCAGAATACTCTTCCAAGTTAAGGCCACGCATCATAATGTTCAACACCATTCCTTTTGCAGCTTTCGCTGCATCGTCCGTAGGTTCATATGCTGCCAATTGCTCTGTTGTAAAATCATTACCCAAGGCCATTGCCAAAATTTCCTTGTTCGCTTTGAACGTTGTTAAGAAAGCGTTGAACTGAGCCGCTTCTTCCTTCACTCCATTCACACGCTTTTCGAATTCTACTTTAATCTTTTCATATTTCGCGAAATCAGCTTTGTCCGCAGCTGCAATAGAAGCCGCATCTTTACCTTCGAAACGCTTTGCATATGCCGCGTATACTCGAGTGAATTCCAAATTGTCTTGTGCAACATCACCACCTTTTCCACCAATGAAACTCCATCCGTGAACGTCGTCGATGTAACCGTTCTTATCATCGTCAATTCCGTTGTTTGCAATCTCGCCTTTATTCGTCCAGATGTTCGCATTCAAGTCTTTGTGGAAAGTCTCCGATCCACTGTCAATAATTGCAACAACTACTGGCGTTGCAGTCTTTCCTTTTTCAGTCATGAAAGCATGTGCCTTCACCGCGCTCACTCCAGGAAGCCCGTCGGTAGCCATGTCAGCATGTTGCCACTGTGTTTTGATGTCTGCGTTTTGAGCAGTAACCGTGAACGGTATAAATAATGCCGAGAAAACAAAAGAAGCGATTCCTTTCGAGAAGAAAGAATTTAACTTCGAATTCAAAATTGGTTTGTTCATATGTGTTTAATTGAGTTTGCGAAATAAGGAAAGAAAGTTCGGATTATTGCTTCATAATATAAAAAATATGTCATTTCCATCAGATCTTGAAATTGCACAAGCGTGCAAGATGAAGCACATCAATGAAATTGCTTCGAAGCTGAATATCGATATAGAAGATTTAGAGCATTATGGAAAGCACAAGGCCAAACTTCCCCTGCATTTGATTAATGAAGAAAAAGTTAAACAAGCCAAACTTATTTTGGTTACTGCGGTTACGCCAACTCCTGCTGGAGAAGGAAAGACAACCACTTCCATTGGTTTGAATGAAGGATTGAATAAATTAGGAAAGAAGGCGGTTGTTGTTCTGCGCGAACCTTCCTTAGGCCCCGTGTTCGGTATCAAAGGTGGAGCAGCTGGAGGCGGCTATGCACAAGTTGTTCCCATGGAAGACATCAATCTTCATTTCACCGGAGACTTCGCTGCCATTGAAAAGCGAACAA